>Ga0307508_10000812_pt1 | contig 36575 bp, 22 predicted proteins | sample 9_EM_MG_FD_203089 | JGI IMG/M metagenome (GOLD analysis project Ga0307508, IMG submission 203089) | Populus trichocarpa ectomycorrhiza microbial communities from riparian zone in the Pacific Northwest, United States - 9_EM | ecosystem: Host-associated > Plants > Roots > Unclassified | place...
CGTCCGACATCAAGCTTCTCCTGATCGAACAAGAGAATCATATCTGCCCAAAAAAGGGAATCCTTCACACGCTCGAAGGCTGGGGCCCAGTCGGGATGGCGGACATGATGCGCGCAACGCCCATCGCCAGCCTTCCCCAACTGGGCCCCAGCCTTCGCTGGGGAAGTAAAGAGGTGGGCGACTGCAGGTCAGATTTCACGGGCCACGCGCTAGGCCTCGGGCCAGGCCTCGACGCGCCCGATGATTTTGTCGATGATCCGTCCAAAGGCGGTCGTTTCGCCCTTGGTGAGGCTGCCCAGCACTCTGGCCGCCACCATGCTGACATCGGGTGTCATCGCGCGGTAGCCGGCCCAGCCCGCTTCGCTCAGCTTGTACGGCTTGCGGCGGCGATTGGCGGGATCGGCCTCGGGCTCGACCCAGCCACGCTCGAGCAAGGCGTTCAACGCGCGGCTGGCGTTCATCGTCGTCATCGCCAGCGTCTCGGCGAGTTCGTGGCCGGCCAGCGCACCCTCGCCGCCGAGGCAGACGATCACCTTCACCTCGTTCAGGCCCAGTCCGTTGGCGCTGGCAACGCCTTCCTGCATCGGGCGGTTGATCAGGCTCGACAGCTTCAGCAACTGGACGAGCAATTGCACCTGGCCCCCGATCGGTTCGACATCGGATAGTGACAGGGTCGGGTTGGGCTTCGCTTGCATCGGGCAATCCTGTGGCGGTCTGAACTTATGGCCGGGCCCTTCATGGCACAGCTTTTCCCTCGGACATAACACTAACAAATGGTAGCATTGAATATGAGGCGTGCGAGTGTGGTTGGCAAGCCACCCCTTTGTTCAGGGCGGCCTGCGAAACCCTGACGGATCTTCAGCGAGGGCAGGGTGATGATCGAGGCGCAGCAGCGCGTGATCGACGGTACCGCGGCGCCGCGGGTCAGGCCGATGACCGGCGACAAGGCGCTCATCCTGTTCAACCGCCTGGCGCAAGACGAGGTACTTATCGGCGACGCCGCCCGACAGGCGGCCGAAGAAGCGCCAGGTCCGAGGCGCTTGCGCCTCGGACTTGGCGAGCAAAAGCGCGGTCGGGGGGAGGCGGCCCGACCGCGCAAATGATCTCAAACATGCCGGCTATGTGCGGGCCCGATCGAAAACCACTTTAGAAATTCACGGTCGCTCCGAAGAAGATCGTCCGCCCGAGCGCATCATAGACGCCCGGATATGTATTGCCGTTGCCGAACGAGGAGAGAACACCGGCCGCGATCGCGGGCGGATCCTTGTCGAACAGGTTGTTCACACCCATGCGAAACTTGAAGGCCTTGGTAACCGACACCGTCGCGGCCAGATCGAAATAATTATAGGCGCTGATCCGATCGTTCACGAGATTGGGGGCGCCCAGTGAAGACAATCTGGTTGAGCCGAGATGGCGCCAGGACAGGGACAGCGTCGAGCCCTGCTGCAAGATCCAGGTAGTGCGCATCACGTGGCGCCATGCCGGAGCGGGCTGACCGCAGGTATAGCCGTAAAGGCCCTTGCAATCATAGGTGCCGAGGCCCGGCAACGGCTCCGCGACCTGGTCGATGAGATAGGTGCCGACAAGGTTCAGGTTGAGCTTGCCAATGCGCCCTAGCCCGAGCGTGTAATCCGCAGTGACGTCGATGCCCGAAGTCTTGAGGAAGCCGGTGTTGAGCGTCGTCGAGACGATATAGCCGTCAGTCCCGAAAATCGCGCCGCTGCGGGGATCGCGGTGGAACAGGCCGCAAAAGAACGGGTCGCTTGTTTCGAGGCACTGTTCGATAATCAGTGAGGGGTCGATCGAGTTGATATAGTTCTTCACCTTGATGTGGTAATAATCGACGGACAGCGAGAAGCTCGGGATCTGTTCGGGCGTCAGGACGAGGCCGACCGTATAGGTATCGCCAGTCTCCGGCTTGAGGCTCCGATTGCCGCCCCCGAGCGCCGAGCAGGTATCCGCCGGGCAGGCTATGACATGGCCATATTGCGCGGCCGAAACCCCGGTCAGGGTGCAGGCTGTCGCGCTCGCCGCCGGAGCGGGGCCCGAGCATGGATCCTGCGCCGCCACATTGCCCACCTGCTGCGACGCGAACAGTTCGGCGATGTTGGGCGCGCGGATCGCGTGATTATAGCTTGCCCGCAGCCGCAGCATCTCGATCGGGCGCCAGGTTAGCTCGCCTTTATACGTCCACACGTTGAAGCTGGACTCGAAGCCTGTCGACCGCTGCGAATTCTTGTAGGCCGAATAGCGCAGCGCTCCGTTGAGCGTGAGTTCGCGAAACAAGGGCTTGTCCTGCAGGATAGGGACCTCAAGCTCGCCAAAGCCTTCCATCACCCGGATGCGGCCATCCGCGTCGGTCGTGCCGCCCTGTTTTGCCACATCATCGGCGGTAAATTTGAGGGTCTCGAGCCTGTGCTCGGCACCCAGCACCAGCGAGATACCGCGCGATGCCCAGGGGCTCGTAAGTCCATATTCGCCCAGATCGCCGGTTAACGTGCCAGAGAACACGGTCTGACGATTGCGGGAGGCGGTGTTGCTGGGGCTGAACAGATAGGTCGCCTGGTCGGCGGTCACGCCATTGGCCTGGAACACGTTGACGGGAATGCAGGCCGGGTCGCTGCCGTTCACGACTGACCGGCAGGTCGGCGTGCCGTTGACAGTCACCACGTCAAGCGCCCGCTGCGCCTTCACATTGTCGACATTGTTGAGATAGGTTTCGTCAAAATTCACCCGCGAGTGCAGATAGTTGAGATCATAATGCAGGCCATGTGCGATCTCGCCGCGAACACCCGCGGTCCAGCGATAATCCTCGTGCCGAAGGTTGTCGCGGCGCGGCGCGATCGCCAGCCGGAATCCGATCAGGGTGGGCTGCAGAGTGGCGGTTCCAGCGTCGGCGCCGCACAGAGCGGTGGCCTGGCTCCCGCTCAACAGCGGGCTGTTGCACGGCACGTTGAACGTGGTGCCGAGGAACAAAGCTGAGGGCGCCGCCTGCGAGAAGGTGTGGTCCCGCATGTACATGAAGCTACCATAGACCTCGGCGGCCTGGCTGAACTCGAACTTGGCGAAGCCGCCGGCGGTGATGCGGTTGTCCGAGCGCTGGAAATAGTTGGTCGGCGCGTAATTGTACGAGAAGCTCTGGTCATAGGGCACCCAGGTCCGGCTGCCATCCTTCGCGTTGGTCAGCGTGTTGCCCTGATTGGGCCCGGCAAGCGGAACGAACGTGCCATAGGGCGTATTGCTTGATCCGCCGCACACCAGCGCCGTTCCGGCATCGTCGGCCGGCTGCAGGGCGCAGGACGACACGTCACGGGTCGATTGCAGCACAGGATCGAAATGGCGATAGCCGGCATAGACGGTGATGTTACCGCGGCCATCGGCGAAATTCTTGCCGAACGCGATGTTCACATCCTGCTTGGCACCGTCCACGGCGCGCCCCGGCGCCAGGTCGAATCCTCTGGTGCGCAGGATCGAACGCACGCCGGAATTATCATTGTCATGCTGCGCAAACCCGACCTGCGCATCGGCGCGCAAGCCGTCGAGATTGTCCTTGAGAATGAAATTGACCACCCCGGACAGCGCATCCGAACCATAAACCGCCGACGCGCCGCCCGAGACGATATCGACCCGCTCGACCAGCGCGCCGGGCACGAAATTCAGGTCGACCGACTGTTGCGGCAACAGCCGCTGGCCGTTGAGCAGGACGAGCACGCGGCTGGAACCCAGGTCGCGGAGATTGATGTTGGAGGTTCCGTCCGATCCGTTCGACACATTCTCGTTGGCGTCGGGGGTGAACTGCGGAAGGCGATTGAGCACGCTCTCAACCGTTGTTGCGCCCTGATATTCGAATTCCTGTTTGCTGACCACGGTCAGCGGGCTGTTGCTCTGCAGATCGGGCCGGCGGATGCGCGTGCCGGTTACGACGATCTCGCCGCCCTGCGGGTCGGGGTCCGCGGATTCCGCGGAAGGGGTCGCCGCGACCTGAGCGATTGCGCTCGTCGACAGCAACGCTGCCACCAGGGCGGCAGAAGCCGCTGCAAATTTCCCCTTTGCCACGCCCGTTCCTCCAATTTTGTTTGCTGGGGCGGATCACTACGCCTACCGGGAACTATGGTCAATTATTTTATACGATATCCAATATACATTGCTTTGTCCGGTGCGGGTGGAGCCCGTGCTCTTTCCATCTGGAAGCGCCGTGCGATTGCGCATTGATCTAAATATTATACCATATACCATGAAAGGGAACGCGATGGAGATCGCCGCAGTGCCGCATTTTTTCTCCCCGAGGCGCGCCGGCGATCCGGCGCAAACGGGCGCGCCGCGAATGGCGCGTGATGTGAGCTGCCGATAATGGTCGTCCCGAATCAGATTGATCCGCCCATGGGTGATGCGGTTGCGGCCGTCGGCGATGGTGTGGGGGGCGGCGATGGTGTGGGGGGCAGGGCCTTCCTCGGCCATCCCCGCGGCCTTTTTCTCTTGTTTTTCGTCGAGTTGTGGGAGCGCTTTTCCTATTACGGGATGCGGGCCATCCTGGTCTTTTACCTCACCAAGCACTTCCTGTTTGCCCAAGATCATGCCTATGCGGTGTATGGCGCCTATACCTCGCTGGTTTATATCACGCCTGTCATCGGCGGGTATCTGGCTGATCGCTATCTCGGCGCCCGCAAGGCGGTGTTTGTCGGTGGCGTCTTTATCGTCATCGGCCATCTGCTGATCGCGGGGTTCGAGGGGCGCGTCGGCGAGCAGGGCCTGTATCTCAACGGCTTCTACCTCGGATTGGCGGCGATCGTGGTCGGCACCGGCTTCCTCAAGGCCAATGTCTCGGTGCTGGTCGGGCAGCTCTATGCCCGCGACGACATCCGCCGCGACTCCGCCTTTTCGATTTTCTATATGGGGATAAACACCGGCGCCTGGCTCGGCCCGATCTTTATCGGAATTCTCGGCGAGACGGTCGGCTGGTCCTATGGTTTTGGCGCGGCGGGCATTGGTATGCTGCTCGGACTCGCCGTGTTCATACTGTTCCGGAAAGCCCTGCACGGCGCGGGACCGCCGCCCTCGGCTCAGTGGCTGGCCGCGCGCGCTTTCGCCGGACTTTCGCGCGAGGTGCTGATCTATTTGGGGGCGATCGCCGCGGTCGGTGTGTCATGGTGGTTGATCCGGTCGCAGGATATGGTCGGCCTATTGCTGATCGTGTTTTCGGTGCTGACGGTGAGTTACATCGTCTACCGATCAGTCTGGACGCTACCGCCGGTCGACCGTGACCGGATCTTCGCGGCGCTGTTCCTGGTGGCGCTCAGCCCGCTATTCTGGGCGTTGTTCGAGCAGACGGGCTCGTCGCTCAATGTGTTCACTGACGAGCGTGTCGACCGCGCGATGTTCGGCTGGGAGATCCCGGCATCGGTATTCCTTTCGGTCAACTCGGCCTTCATCATTCTGCTCGCGCCGGTCTTCGCCTGGGGTTGGAACTGGCTCGCCAGGCGGCGGCTCGAACCGAACGTGCCGTTGAAATTTGGCGTCGGCCTGGTCCTGGTCGGGCTGGGATTCCTCGTGCTCGTCGCCGGTGCGGCCGGGGGCGGTGCGCTGACGCCGGCGATATTCATCATCCTGCTCTATTTGTTCCATTCGATGGCTGAACTGTGCTTCTCGCCGATCGGCCTGTCGTCAATGACCCGGTTGCCGATCGCCAGCATGACCGGCTTGATCATGGGCACCTGGTTTCTGTCGACGGCCGCCGGCAATTTCATCGCGGCCCTGATCGCGCAGACCACTGGTGGCGCCGGCGGCGGGCCGGACACGATCTTGCACGTCTATGCCAATATCGCCTGGTTCTCGATGGCCGTCGGCGTCGTCGTGATGGCGCTCAGCCCGTTCGTGATCCGGCTCATGCATCTGGACACGATCGGCGATTCGTGACGGGCGCCGCCTTGCCTTCGTGAAAGCGACGACCATTACTCGGACAATATCGGAGGGCTCGACGTAGCACCCGGATTGGCGCTGGTTGGCCATGCGCGCGACGCGGCGGTTGTTTTTCGAGCGCCTTGGGCAAGTGAGGCGGTCGGATTAGCAAGGTGATCACAATGGGTTAGGCGATTTCTTGCTGCAACTGCGAGCTGCGGTTCGCGCCAGCCGCCCTGCATTTTGACTCCGGTTTTCCCTGCTCGCCAAAAGTCATATTTTCAACTTGTATACTTTATATTGTATGTCATATTACACTTCGAGGAAGCATGGCGAACCGGCTGTGCGGGGAATAAAGTTGGGGTGGATTTTGCTATGAAGACGAAGGTTGCTTTAGTTCTTACCAGCTGCGCATCGGCGCTGCTCGCCACGAGCATGCCAGCCACTGCGTCGGCGGCGTCGTTGACGGCCGGTGCACAGGCCGCAGCGCCAGCAGCGCCCATCAGTAAAGCCGATCGCATCGCAGCCAAGCGCAAGGCGCGCGCGGAACGCGCGGCTGCGCGCCGCCGTGGCAAGGCCATCCAGCAGGCAGCCGCGACTGGCGCCGACACCGCGACATATGCGGGTGCGGAAGGCAATGACATCGTCGTGGTCGGCTTGCGGGGCAGCCTGAAGTCTGCCCGTGATCGCAAGCGCAATTCCAAGCAGATCGTCGATTCGGTGGACGCGGAGGATGCCGGCAAGCTGCCGGACAACAACGTGCCGGAGGCGCTCGCGCGCGTGTCGGGCGTGCAGATCGACCGCTCGCATGGCGAAGGCACCGGCGTCACCATTCGCGGCCTGGGCGACGTGCAGACGACGATCAATGGCAATGAGGCATCGAGCGCCGGCTCGCGTTCGCTCAATCTCGCCGACATCCCCGCCGAATTGCTCAAGTCGGTGCAGGTCTACAAGACCCGCAGTGCGGACCAGGTCGAAGGCGGTATCGCCGGTACGGTCAACGTCGAATTGCGCCGTCCGCTCGATCTGAAAAAGGGTCTGACGATCGCCGGCAGTTTCCGCGAGACCTTCTCGGATCTCGGCGGCACCAAAAGCCCCTATGCCAGCCTGCTGCTTGCCGAGCGTTTCGACACCCCGATCGGCGAGATGGGCTTCCTGCTCAACGGCTCATACACCAGGAACAATTATTTCGAGAATTACGTCGTCAGCGAATCGCCGCAGCAGATCGGCTTCTTCACCGGCAGCCAGTCCAACGCGCAGTTGCCTGTTGCGTTACAGAACACGATCATTCCCTATGCCATCAATTATGGCGTTGAATCGGGATCGATCAAACGCCCATCGCTTAATGCTTCCTGGCAGTGGCGCGCGAACGAGCATCTCGATTTCGTCCTCGAAGGATCGTATCTCGGCGTTCGCTCGAACGACGACCGCAACAATCTCCGCATTCAGACCAATAGCGATCAAGGTTCCTATAGCAACCTCGTCGTCAACCCCGATGGAACACTCCGTTCGGTGACGATCACGAATAACGGTCCCGAGGGTGTCCAGGGTGGCCCGCTCAATATCTATCAGAAGACCAAGGAAGACACTTACAACGCCAATTTCGAGACGCACTGGCATTCGGACAGCGTTCAGATCAATTTTGGGGCCCAGTATAACTGGTCGAACCTGAACCAGTATTTTGTCCAAAGTCAGTACCGCCTTACAGGCGGCAACGTGATCAATGTTGACTTCAATTCGCCCAACGTCCCCGGCGGCGGCCCCTTCGTCACTTACCCAAACACCGACATCGGAAATCCGGCCAATTACAAGCTGTACCAGATCCACGATCAGCGCGGCACCAACAACGATACGGTGTTCGCAACCAACCTCGACTTCACCGTCCAGACCAGCGCAACGGGCCTGCTGCGCTCGGTGCAGTTCGGTACGCGCTTCACCAAGCATACCATCGCACGCGATTACGGCTATCGCGATGCCTTCTACTTCAACACGGCCGCCGCGCCGACGATGAACGCGGTGGGCAGCGCTACCGGCATCAGCGTCGTTACGACGACGCCGGATATCTCGGGCGCGCCGACCTGGTACCATCTCGATGGTGCCAGCCTGTTCGACAATTTCACCGCGATGCGGAACTACATCATTGGCCACGGCGCCGATCTCACCGGCCGCGATTGGACGCTGTCCGAGCCTGCGACCACCGATCCGGGCGAAAGCTTCAAGGAGCATGAGCGCACCTTCGCTGGTTATGGCCAGCTCAACTACGGCTTCAATGCGGGCTTCCCGGTAGATGGCACGATCGGTCTGCGCTACGTCAATACCTGGGGCACGGCGGTAAGCTCGCGCTACGCATGGAAGGCGTTCCTGCCCGACCACACGCCTGATTATGCTCAGGGCGTGGCCTTCATCCCGACCAGCAGCAAGGTGAATTACGTCGACCTGTTGCCCAGCGCGACGGCGATCCTGCACTTCACGCCGAAGGTCCAGTTGCGCCTTTCCTACACCCACAACGTCGCGCGCCCGGACTTTTACAGCATGCGCTCGGCCGTTAACATCCTCGATGCGACGACGGCGGGCCGGGTCTATGCCGGCAATCCGGATCTGAAGCCGACCCAGGAAAACAATTATGATGCCTCGCTCGAATATTACTGGGGCAGTGGCGGTCTGGTCTCGCTGGGCACGTTCCTGAAGAACCAGACCGGGTTCATTTATTACACCGAGATACGCGAGGCAGTTCCAGGCTTGGCCCCCAATCCCAATGCTGCCGACGGCCTGTATATTGTCGGCAAGCCGCGCAACGCCGGGCCGGGCAAGATCTTCGGTTTCGAGGGGCAGGTGAACACGTTCTTTGACTTCCTGCCCGGTTTCGCGAAGCATTTCGGCATCAATGCAAACTTCACCTATATCCCGAAAGCGTCGCTCCAGCTCGCCTATGCCGATGCGGCCGCGAATACCCAGGGGCTGTATGATGCACCCTATACGTCCAAATATTCCGGCAATCTGGCGCTTCTCTATGACACGCCGGTACTCAGCGCCCGCCTCGCCTACAATTATCGTTCGAAGTACAAGACCGGCATCGACTATGTGAACCCGGGATATTCGGTCTACACCCGGGCGACGTCCCGGCTCGACGCGGCCATAAACTATACGCCGTTCAAGTTCGTGACCTTCAGCGTCGAAGCCACCAACCTGTTGCACGATAATGCCGACTCCTATTTCGGCGCGTACAACGCGCTTCCAGTGGGTGTCCGCGTCCAGGCACGAACGATCCAGACCAGCGCGCGTTTCAGGTTCTGACGACTCGCCGGGCAGCTGTTCGGCATTTGGGAGGGGCTGCGACCGGCGTCGCGGCCCCTTCAATATGGCGTTTGGACAGCTGGCCTACCGCGACAGCCTGCGCGACACAGTGACCTGAACATGTACAATGTTCTGTACAGATTGGAAATGTCAGCGACCCCTCATGACATTCCCAACAAGCGTAGGTGACCGGCCGCACATGCCCCACCTCATGGCCTGACCGCGACTGCCCCCGATAGGCATGACAAAATTCTCCAACACGCCGCACCGGTTTCCGCGCATTCCCGTCGTAATAGCCCGTTCCAGCGCCTGAAATCCGCACCGAATTATGTCACTCGTCCAACATATTCGCCGCGAGCTTGAACACGCGATTCAACCGGAGCCCGAAATCGGCCAAAGCGACAGCCGCGGACCGTCAGAAGCGGTGCGCGCTGCTCTTTCACATGACTGGAAGTCTCATCCGCTCGCGCTTCCCCGACAGCGCGCGCATCGCCCGCGAGACGGGGAAACCCGCCGGCCCTCAAGGCGCCGCCCGGCGCATCAGCGCGGCGTCAGGACGACAATGGTCGGCCCGGCCGACAGCGCGATCGTGCGGGCGCCGCGGTCTTCGGTTCCAGCCGTGGTGGCGTAATGCCGCCCAGCCTTGGTGGTGGTCTCGACCAACAGTCGAGCCGTGGGCGTCGCAGCATTGGCCGGGTCGAGCGTCAGCGTGATCGTGCCGGTCGCCGTGGCATAGGCGGCATTGGCGATCTTGCCGGCCTCGAGCGTGATCCACGTTCCCGTCGGCGCCACGAACAGCCGCGTGCGCGCGCCATCCCTGGGCGCGACGCTGATCGAGGCGCGGTCTTTGGTCAGGTTGCCGCCATACGATACCCACCCGAAGGTCGGATCCTCGATCAGATAGGTCGCAGCGGCATAGGCATGGCCGAAGAACCCCATGCCATAATCGCCGGTATAGGGGTCCCATGCCATGCGGTCTGGCCAGGAGTGGAACGCGGCCGAGCCGAAGCCGTCGCGATCGATATTGGTGATCCCCCCCATCATGCCGCCATAGGCGACGCGCAGCAGATGCGTGTCGGCCGGGTTGGCGCGATAGGCGTCGAACAAAGGCACAGCGTTGAGCGCCGAGCCATAATGGTGGATCTGCCGTTCGATCCGCGGATATTTGCCGCCGTAGAGGAAATCCCAATAGCGCCGGGCATTGCCGTTATAGCCCCAGCTCGGGATCGTCGGATCATAGCCCAGGATCGCCTCGCGCGTCGTGTCGGCCTGTGGCTGATAGCCGAAATAGCGCATCCAGGCATAGACTTCGGGCTGGCCGGTGGAGTCCCACGCCATCTCGCTGCCGAACGGATATTGCAGCGTCTTCCAATGGTCGGCGCGGCCCTTCATCAAGGCTTCCATGTTGGCGGCCTCGGCGGTCATGCCCTCGCGCTTCAGATCCTTGAGGATGTCGACGAACACGTCGCCCTCCATCAGCCCGAACTGCGTGTAATAAGGCGCATCGCGCATCATCGCGGTGACGGTGCTATAGGCATGGTCGAGATACCACCGCCAGTCGTGGCGCGTCACCAGCCCGGGATGGTTGCGCGCGAGGCGGTAGAGCACCCAATGCCCGATCGCGACATGCGGGTAATTATACGCCCGGCCGAGATCATCGGCATCCTTGTGCGACCACGACGTCCAGTTGCGCCAATTCTCGGCCGGGTCGTAATAGCCGGGATGTTCCTTGGGATCGTAATAGAAGATGCTCTTCTTGACCGCGCCGGCGTGCTCGCCGCTGGCCACCTGCAGCTTGCCGATGACGGTGTCGTCAACCAGCTCCTCGAGCTTGCTGACCTCGGCCGCGTCGGGATTGTCGAGTTGCTTCATCATCGCCGCAACCCAGCTGCCGGCGCCGCCTTCATCGCTCATCCCCGCGATCCACACGCGGGGTTCCTGAGCGAGGATCTTGCCGGCCTCACGGTCGTAGGACAGGATCGCGGGGGCGCGCTGGAACGGATCGGCCTTGTCGTCGAACCACTGCCTGGTGGTGGTGAAATGGCCGATATCTGCCATCACTTGCTCGAGCGGTTTGGTGATGTCGTAGCTCACCGTCTGCACGGTGCCATCGACATAGGTGATGCTCAGCCGCGCCGGGCCCCAGCCATGCGCCTGGACATCGTAGCGCGCCCAGCCTTTGGCCGATGCGGCCGGCGTCGCGACCAGCGCGCCTTGCGGATAGGATTCGATCCTGGCGACCGCGCTGCCATATTTCAGGAACAGCGACGCGCGCAGATCGGTCGGTACGACATAGCCGGGAATGCCGACCGCGACCGGGCGGTGCTGCGCCGCGAGCGTGCTCTCGATCGCACGAATGCTCGGCGATTGCACGAAGCGGACCCCGACCTCATGGCGCTCGCCCGGCGCCAGCATGATGCTGGTCGGCGCATTCCATTGCGTGCCGGCCTTGCTCCATTCCTTGTCGGCATAGCCCTTTGACGCGACGGTCCAGTCGTAGAAGCCTTCCGATGTCTGGCTGCGGGGACTCTTCTCGGTGAAAATGGTGTCCTTGGGTGCGCCGCGTTCCGACGGCAACGGGACATAGGCCTCGAGCGGGCTGCGGCCGTCGGGCAGGACGAGCAGGGCGGGGCCCTTGCCGCTCAGCCGCGTGACCTGCAGATAACCGGCGTCGCGCCCGATATAGGGGTCGACGAAGCTCGCCTCGGCATGCGCCTGTTCGAGCGTGCGATCGTCGATGATGTTGTCGAATACCATCGGCATGCCGAGCACACCGATCTCGACCGGTGTGCTCGACATATTGACCAGCGTGAAGCGCAGTGCCGGCGCTCCACCGACATTGACCCAGCGGCGCTCGACCCGCAGCGGCATGTCGTCACCCATCGACGCGGTGATATCGGCCGCGGCGAGCGTCGTCCCGCCGGCCGGCAGCCGCTTGATCGGCTTGCGGTGGTGCGCCGAGGCGAAGTCGCGCCATTCGCCGCCGGCGGTGCGCAACCGGATGTCGATGTCGCCGACATGGTTGTAGCCGTCGCCCTGGCGCTCGGGCTCGCGCTTGCCGGGGACGAAGTCGAACGCAGGATCGGCGAGCGGCGACAGGCCGGCGAGGGTCTGCGTGTCCTGGCGCAGGACAAGCTGCAGGGCGCCCACGCGCAGCGTCGTGGTCGCGATCGGCTTGTAGACAGGCTTGGGCGCCTTGTCGTCCTGTGCGATGGCCGCAAGTGGTAGCGTCGCGGTCAGCGCCAGCAGCGAAACACGCAACATCGGGGAAAATGTCATCGGGGGTCTCACTGATTGGCCGCGGCGACATGCGCTGCTGGCTTGGCGGTCTGGTCTTCGAATTCGGCGCTGGCCGGCGGGGCTTCGTCGAGCAGGTTGCGGATGAAATAATCGCGGAACTTGCGCCAGAAGAAGGGCTGGGCGACGCGGTGCGTGGTGTTGGGCAGCACCACCATGTCGAAATTGCGATGCGCCTGGATCAGCGCGTTGCCGAGGCGAAAACTCTCGGTGATCGGTACATTGTCATCGATATCGCCATGGATCAGCAGCAATTTTCCCTGAAGGTTGGCCGCGACCGACATGTTCGAATTGCGATCCCACACGGCCTGGTCGGGATTGCCCATCGTCACTTCGGGCCACCACGCCTTGTCGAGCCGCAAGTCGTGATTGCCCGATGAAGCGATGGCGACCTTGAAGAAATTCGGGCGGCGCAGGATGAAGCGCGCCGCGTCATAACCGCCGGCCGATCCGCCATACACGCCGGCGCGGGTGGCATCGATATAGGGGTAGCGCGCCGCCATCTGGCGAATCATCGCGATATGATCGTCGAGCCCGACTTCGCCGAGATTCTGGTAGGCGGGCAAGCGGAAGGCCTGGCCGCGCTGCGACGTGCCCGTCGCGTCGATCACAACGACGATCGCGCCGAGCTGCGCCACGCTGCCGGGGCCATTCATCAGCGCGTCGCCAAAGGCGCTGGGGACGACGTGCATCGTAGGGCCGGTGTAGACATTGTCGATCACCGGATAGTGTCGGGTCGGATCGAAGTTCGCCGGGCGATAGATCATCGCATAGAGCGGTGTCTTGCCGTCGGCGGCGAGGCCCTGGAACGGCTCGGGCATGGTGAACCCGCTCGCGATCAGCGCCGAGGCATCGGCATGGCCGAGCTCGAACAGGATATGCCCGTCGCTGGTGTCGCGCACGACGGTGCGCGTCGGCACGGTCGGGCTCGACATCGCATCGATCGCGAAGCGGCCGTCGTCCGAGACCTGCAGCTCGTGTTCGAGTGGTTCGGGTGTCAGCAGGATCGGCTGGGTGCCATTGAGGTTCACGCGGTACAGCGCATGATAATAAGGGTTGCGATCGGCTTCTCGGCCGACTCCGGTGAGCAGGATCGAGCGGTGCTCGGCATCGACATGGTCGATCGCTGTCACTTCCCAATTGCCCCTGGTCAGCGGCGCGCCGCCATTGGGATCGTCGGGCCGCACCAGATAGAGCTGCGCCCAGCCCGAGCGCTCCGACACGTCGAGCTCGCCGCCGAGTTCGGGGGCGGGCTGCAGGAAGCTCGAGGTCACCGTGACGATCGGCTTCATCGTCTCGCGTGCGGTGACGGTCGAGGCGCCGGTGACCGGATCGGACGTATAAACGACGAGCTGGCCATAGCCGCGCTCGACCCACATCGAGCGCACCTTGCCTGCTGACCAGCCGATGTCGGGGTCGGCCGGGTAGAGCAGGGATTCGCTCGGCACCTGCAACGGCACGATCTTCGCCTTGCGATGCTTGAGCGCATCCTCGACGTCGATCACCAGGCGGCTCGCCTGCGGCAGCTTCGGAGCGCCCGCGAGCGGGTAGATGTAGGAGAAACTGCGCGGGTAGAAGGCGCCCGGCGGGGTTTCCTGCGTCATGGTCAGCCGCTGCACGCCGGTCGTGTCGAGCCGCCAGGTGAGGATGCGCTTGCTGTCGGGCGACCAGCGGATCGACACCGGCAGCACCGGGTCCTCGGTGCCCTGTTTGAGGATCTCCGACAGTTCGGCGATGCCGCGGCCATAGGGCTTGTCGCGCGTGCCGTCGGTGGTGAGCGCGACCTTGCGACCGGTTTTGAGCTCGATCGCTACGAGGTTATGGTCCTCGGCAACGATGCGGAAGCGGCCATCGGGTGAAGTGGCGTCGTCGCCCTTGGGCGAACCCTTGGCCGCTTCGACCAGCATGCCGTCGTTCCTGAGCGTCCAGCGCTTGTCGAACGCGCCGAAGCTCAGCGTGCCGGCAGCCAGGTCATATTCGGGGTCCTCCAGGTGGAGCTCGGCCGGGAGGACGGGCTTGCCCGCCGCGCTGGACAGGAGCCGGGCCAGCTGCGCCTCGGCAATGACGGTGCGCGCCTGCCGGGTCGCCAGGTCGAGGAACAGGATCTCGCGCCGATCGGCGGCGCCGCGCCGGAAGAGGATGCCATTGCCATTGTCGATGAAGCTGGCGTCGAGATTCTGGTCGACGATCAGCTTGCGCATCCCGGCGCCAAGATAGCGGTCGGCAAGCTTGTAGCGCTGTTCGACCGTCGGCGCGGTCCCGTTCGGGCCGGCGATCGCCATACCGGGAATCAGCGCGAAAGCCGCGCTCAGCAGAAGTGTCACGCGCGTGATCCCGCGGCAGGTCTGATGAACGGACGGCATGACACGAGACACGGCATTCCCCTTTGGCGCGTCTACAGCAGGCAGTCCTCCGCGCGTCAACAAATATTATACGGTATAAGATTAGGCTTGCGTCGCGCCGCTGAATCGTCATCGACGCGCGTTCGATGATTGACCTCGCTCGACGAACGCCTTAATCGTATACCGTATTCTAGAGGGAATGGCACATGCAGAGCACGCGTCGCGAATTGATGGCTGGAGCGGCGGCGCTGGCCGTGCTGGCGGGGCCGTCCGCAGGTCTGGCCGCGGCCACGCTGGCGGCGGGATTGCCGCGCAGCGCCAAGCCCTTGCCGCTGTCGGCAGTGCGCTTGCGGCCGTCCGATTATGCCACCGCGGTCGAGGTCAACCGCACCTATTTGCTGCGCCTGAGCGCGGATCGGCTGCTGCACAATTTCCTCGCCTATGCGGGGCTCAAGCCCAAGGGCGAGGTCTATGGCGGATGGGAAAGCGACACGATCGCGGGTCATACGCTCGGCCACTACATGTCGGCGCTGGTGCTGGTCCATGAGCAGACAGGCGATGCGCAGGCCAAGATACGCGCCGACTATATCGTCGACGAACTGGCGACGGCGCAGGCCGCGCGCGGCAACGGTTATATTGGCGCAATGCAGCGCAAGCGGAAGGACGGCAAAGTCGTCGACGCGATCGAGATCTTCCCGGAGCTCATCAAGGGCGAAATCCGCTCGGGCGGGTTCGATCTCAACGGTGCATGGTCGCCATTCTACACCGTGCACAAACTCTTCGCGGGCCTGCTCGATATTCATGCCAGCTGGGGAAATGCGAAGGCGCTGTCGGTCGCGGTCGCGTTTGCGGGCTATTTCGAGCCGGTCTTCGCCGCGCTCAATGACGCGCAGATGCAGGAAATGCTCGGCACCGAATATGGCGGCCTCAACGAGAGTTTCGCCGAACTGTCGGTGCGCACGCGCGACCGCAAATGGCTGGCGATCGCCGAGCGCCTGTACGATCGCAAGGTGCTCGACCCGCTCGCCGCGCAGCAGGACAAGCTCGCCAATTTCCACGCCAACACCCAGGTGCCCAAGCTGATCGGTCTGGCGCGGATCCACGAACTGACCGGCGAGCCGGCCAAGGCGACCGCGGCGCGCTTCTTCTGGCAGACAGTGACGCAGCATTACAGCTACGTCATCGGCGGGAATGCCGATCGGGAATATTTCTCCGAGCCTGACACGCTCAGCCGCCACATCACCGAGCAGACATGCGAGCATTGCAACACCTATAATATGCTCAAGCTGACACGGCAGCTGTACAGCTGGCAGCCCGACGGCGCGTTGTTCGACTATTATGAGCGCGCGCATCTCAACCATGTGATGGCGGCGCAGAACCCGAAGACCGCAGGCTTCACCTATATGACGCCGCTGCTGACGGGCGCCGTGCGCGGCTATTCCACGCCTGCCGACGACGCGTTCTGGTGTTGCGTCGGCACCGGCATGGAAAGCCACGCCAAGCACGGCGAGTCGATCTTCTGGGAGGGCGAGGGCGCGCTGCTGGTCAATCTCTACATCCCGGCCGACGCGACCTGGCGCGCGCGCGGCGCGGCGCTGACGCTCGACACCCACTATCCGTTCGAGCCGACCTCGACGCTGACCTTGGGCAAGCTTGCCAAGCCTGGCCGGTTCGCGATCGCGCTGCGCGTGCCGGGCTGGGCGGCGGGCAAGGCGGCGGTGACTGTCAACGGCCAGCCGGTCAGCCCGAGTTTCGCCGGCGGCTATGCCATCGTCCAGCGCAGCTGGAAGGCGGGGGACGCGATAGCGATCACGCTGCCGCTCGAACTCCGTATCGAAGCGACGCCGGGCGACGAGAAAACGATCGCGATCCTGCGCGGTCCGATGGTGCTGGCGGCCGACCTCGGCACGACCGAGGGTGATTGGGCCAGTCCTGATCCGGCACTGGTCGGCGCCGACTTGCTCGGCGGCTTCCGCGCGGGCGCCATCCCGGCAACCTACGCCACCAGTGGCGTGGTGCGGCCTGCCGATCTGACCTTCGTCCCGTTCTACAAGCAATATGAGCGGCGCAGCGCGGTCTATTTCAAACGCTTCACGGAAGGCGATTGGAAGATCGAGGAGGCGGCCTATGTCGCCGAACAGGCGCGGCTCAAGGATATCGCGGCGCGCTCGGTTGACGTCGTCCATCTCGGCGAGATGCAGCCCGAGCACGACCACGGCCTGACCTCCGACCAGTCATGGCCGGTCAGCTATCGTAATCGCAATGGGCGCGATGCGCGCTCGGGCGGCTTCTTCGAATTCACGATGAAGGCCAAGCCCGGCCCACTCATCCTGCAAGCGACCTATTGGGGCGAGGAGCGCGGGCGCGACTTCGACATCCTGGTCGACAATGTGAAGGTCGCGACGCAGCATCTTGGCGGTGACACGCCCGCCAAGTTCATCGACATCGAATATCCGCTGCCGCTCGCGCTGACCGACAAGAAGACTGAACTCAAGGTGCGCTTCGTGCCGCATGACCGCAGCTCGGCGGGGCCGGTTTTCGGGGTGGTATTGTTCTCGGCCAAGCCCGGCACCACCAAATGAGTGACGCCGCGGCGACAGCCACGGTTGCGATGACGCTTGCTGAGGTCCGCGCGCTCGCGCGCAACGTGTTGCTGCGCGTCGGGCTGTCGAGCGACCATGCTCATGCGGTCGCCGAGACGATGGTGGCGGGCGAGCGCGACGGCTGCGCGTCGCACGGGCTGTACCGCTTGCTGGTCGCCGCCAGGAGCGTGCGCGCGGGAACGGTGGTGGCGGATGCGATGCCAATACTGTCCGAACCAGCGCGCGCGCTCGTGCGGGTCGATGGCGGCGGCGGTTTTGCGCAGCTGGCGTTCGAGACCGGCCGCATTGTGCTGGCCGACAAGGCGCGCCGCTACGGCATTGCCGCGCTGGCGCTCAACCATGTGGTCCATTTCGCAGCGCTCTGGCCCGAGGTCGAGTGGCTGGCGGGCGAGGGGCTCGTGGCGCTCGCCTTCACCCCGAGCCATGCCTGGGTCGCGCCTGCCGGCGGCACACGGCCGGTGTTCGGGACCAACCCCATCGCGTTCGGATGGCCGCGGCCAGGCCGCGAACCGTTCGTGTTCGATCTCGCGACCAGCGCGGTGGCGCGGGGCGAGATCGAACTGCACCGCCGTGCCGGCAAACCCGTGCCCGATGACTGGGGCTATGACGCGGACGGACACACGACGACCGACGCCAGGGCTGTGCTTGACGGTGCTATGCGCACCTTCGGCGGACACAAGGGCTCGGCGCTGGCGGCCATGGTCGAACTGATCGCGGGGCCGCTGATCGGCGACCTGACCAGCGCTGAGTCGCTCGCCGCTGACGGTGGTGCGGGCGGATCGCCGCTCGGCGGCGAGCTGATCGTGGCGATCGACCCGGCCGGCTTCCTCGGCGACCAGGTCGAAGCGCATCTTGCGCGTGCGGAGACCTTGTTCGCGGCGATAGAGGGGCAGGGCGCGCGCTTGCCCTCGCAACGCCGTTATGCTGCGCGCGCCGAGAGCGAGGTGCACGGCGTGCGCATTCCGGCGCAGTTGCTCGCCGATATCGAGGCCTTGGTGGCGGGAGCATGACGATGCGGCACAGTTGGCTGATTTTGGCGCTGGTGCTGGGCGCGTCACCGGTCGCCATCGGCGCGGCAGAACACAAGGTGGTGAGGCGCCCGATCTCGGCCGATGCCCGGCTAAAGGCGATCTACACCGCCGAATATGCGTGGCGGCAGAAGATGCAGGGCCCCGACGAGAACAGCCCGCCGGGCGCGCGGGCCAATCTGCCCGATGTCGGGCCCAGGGCACAGGCGGCGAAGCTTGCGCGCTGGACCGACACCGAGCGGCAGCTCGCCGCGATCCGTGTCGCCGACCTCTCCGCCACGGCGAAGGTCGATTATGCGGTCTATAAGGGCCAGATCGATGCCCTGCTCGCCGCGCAGACCTATCGCGAATATGAGAAGCCGCTCAACTCGGACACCAGCTTCTGGGGCGATGTCGCCGAATCCGCGCGCGGGCGCTTTCATGACGAGGGCGACTATCGCAGCTACATCGCGATGCTGCGCGCGTTGCCGCACTATTTCGACGATCAGATCGGCAATATGCGCGCGGGATTGCAACGCGGCTTCACGCCCGCGAGCGTGACGCTGCAGGGACGCGACATCGGTGTGGCGCAAGTCGCCGAGGCCAGGTCGCTCACCGACAACCCGCTTTACGCGCCCTTTGCAAGCTTCCCCGCGACGATCCCCGCTGCAACACAAGCAGCGCTGCGCCGCGATGGAGAAGCGGCGCTCGCCGAGGCCGCGGTGCCGGCGCACGCCAGGTTGCTCGCCTTTCTGCGTACCGAATACATCCCCGGCGCGCGCAAGACGCTCGCCGCCTACGACCTTCCCGACGGCAAGGCTTATTATCAGTCGAAGATCCGCGAGTTCGTCACGCTCGACATGGCTCCGGAGGCGATCCACGCGATCGGGGTCGCCGAAGTCGCCAAGATCCACGGGCAGATGCTCGAGGTGCTGCGTCAGGTGAAGTTCGACGGCGACCTGCCGGCCTTCCTGCACTTCCTGCGCACCGATCCGCGCTTCTACCCCAAGACACCACAGGATCTGCTCAACCGCGCGGCGTGGATCGCCAAGACCTTCGACGGCAAGGCGAGCGACTGGTTCGGTCACCTGCCGCGCAGCCGCTTCGCGATCAAGCCGGTACCGGCCGATCTCGCGCCTTTCTACACCGGCGGGCGCGGTGGCCCTGGCATCTATCTGGTCAATACCTGGAATCTGCCGTCGCGGCCTTATTACCAGATGGTTGCGCTGACGCTGCACGAATCCGCCCCCGGCCATGCCATGCAGATGCCGCTCGCCGCCGAGAATAGCGGCCTCCCGCAGTTTCGCCGCGACGCCTATCTGTCCGCCTATGGTGAGGGCTGGGCGCTCTATTGCGAGAAGCTCGGCGACGACATGGGGATGTATGACGATCCCTATGACCGCTTCGGGATGCTGAGCTATCAAATGTGGCGCGCCGCACGGCTGGTGGTCGATACCGGTATCCACACCCAGGGCTGGAGCCGCGCGCGCGCACAGCAGTTCCTCCACGATAACACCGCCTTGTCCGATCACGAGATCGAAACCGAGGTCGATCGTTACATCGCGTGGCCGGGGCAGGCGCTGAGCTATTATATGGGCGAGATCGCTTTCCAGAACGCGCGTGCGCGGGCCGAAAAGGCGCTGGGTGCCAGGTTCAACGTGCGTGCGTGGCACGACGCGATGCTCCAGCTCGGTTCGGTGCCGCTGCCGGTGCTCGACGCGCGCACCGAGCAACTGATCAAGGATGGCGGCAAGGGTCCCTATCCCGACGAGGAATGACCATGAAACGCCTGTCCCTTGTCATCGCGCTGCTGGCGCCGACCCCGCTCGCTGCGCAAACGACGCCGCGCGCGGAAAAAATCCACAGTATTGGCAATCCGATCCTTGCCGACGGGCGCTATTATTCCACTGATCCGGCACCGCTGGTGATCGGCGACACGCTGTGGATTCTCGCCGGGCGCGACGAGGCCCCGGCGGGGGTCAACGACTTCATCATGAACGAGTGGCAATTGCTCGCGACCGGGGACCCAGCAACGGGCGACTGGACCCACTATCCCGCGATCGCGCGGCCCGAAACGGTGTTCAAATGGGCCGAGCCGGGCCGCGCCTATGCCGGCCAGATCGTGTCCGGCGGCGACGGCAAATTCTATCTGTACGCGCCGGTGCTCGAGGCGAAGAGCGATGCGCCAGACCGTTTCGCGATCGGCGTCGCGGTCGCCGACAGCCCGCTCGGGCCATGGCGCGACGCGCATCCTTCCGGCCCCATCATCTCGCAGCGGACGCCCGAGCACAACACGATCCAGAATATCGATCCGACCGTGATGGTCGACGATGACGGAACGCCGTTCATCTATTGGGGTACGTTCGGCCAGCTGCGCGGGATGGCGCTCGAACGGGACATGATCACGGCCAGGGGCCCTGAGGTCCGCGTCGAAGGGCTCCGCGGCTTCTTCGAGGCGCCATGGCTGATGAAGCGCAAGGGCGTCTATTACATGCTCTACGCGGGCAACAATTCCGGGCCCGACAGCGATTGCACGCCGGCGGTGTATCATGCGTGCATCGCCTATGGCACGGCCAAGTCTCCGCTCGGCCCATGGACTTATCGCGGCGTAATCCTCAAGCCGGTGTCGTCGACGACGTCGCATTCGGGGGCGGTCGAGTTCAAGGGCAAATGGTATCTCGCCTATCACACCGCCGATGCCGTCGGCGGCGGGCATTTCCGCCGCAGCGTCGCGCTCGACCGGATCGAGTGGGACGATAATGTCAGCCCGGCGTTGATCCGCCAGGTCGTGCCGACGCGGATGCCTCAACCCGCGCCCCGCGCCACGCGCAACATCGCCGGGTCGGCGACCGCCTTTGCCTCGAATGCGCCGGTGCCGGTGCAATATTGGATCAAGGCGCTCAACGACGGTATCCGTCGCGATTCGCCGCTGCCGCCCGACATGTGGGGCACGTGGATGGGTAACGCCAATCCGGCGCATCCGTGGATCGAATATCGCTGGGACAAGCCGGTCACGATCAACGGGTCGCGCCTCTGGTTCTGGGGCGATCATCCAGCGGGCGCGGGTGAAGGCGTCGCGCCGCCGAAGAGCTGGCGGATCGAGTATTGGGACGGCCGGTGGAAGCCGGTGCCGCACGCGAGCGGCTATGGCACTGCGGTCGACGGAGCGCAGGAAACGCGCTTCGCCGCCGTCACCACGCGCTGCGTGCGCGCGACCTTCGCTGCATCCCAGGCAGGTGGTGCCACCGCGGCCGTCGCGGTGACCGAGTGGGAAGTGCTCGCGCCCAAGCCGTTGCCGCCGGTCGTGGCCGGTTCGCATCGGCCGGAGCCCTGCGGCAAGTAACGCGCCTCAGCCGCCGCGATCGTTCCGCGGCGTATGTTTCATGTCACCAAGCCCCTTTTACGTGGCGAAAGGGCGGTCGAGCGACGGCTGCGGTTCGGTGAACCATGCCGCGCCTGAGTCGGTCACGTGGAAATGGTCCTCGAGCCGAATGCCGAAGCGGTCGGGCACGACGATCATCGGCTCGTTCGAAAAGCACATGCCCGGCGCGAGCGGCGTATTGTCGCCGCGCACCAGATATGCCGGCTCGTGGATCGCGAGGCCGATGCCATGGCCTGTGCGGTGCGGCAGTCCTGGAAGCCGATAATCGGGGCCAAGCCCGGCATGTTCGAGCACCGCTCGTGCCGCGGCGTCGATATTTTCGCAAGGTACGCCGGGTCGGACCGCGGCGAACGCGGCGGCCTGCGCCTCCTTTTTCAGCGCCCATAGCGTCCGGACGTCGTCGTCGACGCGGCCGAAGGCGTAGGTGCGAGTGATGTCGCTGTGATAGCCCTCAACGGTGCAGCCGGTATCGATCAGGACGAGGCTATTCTCCTCGAGCCGCTGGTCGCCGGGCAGGCCGTGCGGGAAGGCGGTCGCCTGCCCGAACTGAACCGCGCAGAAGGTCGATCCCGCGACGCCGAGCGCGCGGTGCGCGGCGTCGATGAAGCCGATCACTGCGCTCGCGGCAATGCCGGGCGCCAGAATGCGCGCCGCGCGGCGCTGCACCTCGAGCGTCATCGTCTTGGCGTGCTGGAGCAGCGCCAGTTCAGCGCCGGACTTGATCATCCGGCACCCGTTGATCGCGGCGCTGCCGTCGATCAGTCTGTGTCCGCGCGCGCGCAAATTCTCGCCATAGTGGAACGGCAGGAGCGGATCGACTGCAAGCGTCGCGCCGTCCGACATCATATCGGCGAGGAGGCCGGATGGATCGATGTCCTCCTCCCATAACGCCACTTCGGCCGGGATATTCAGGACTGCGTCGAGTGAGCCACGTTCGAACGCCGGGCAGATCAGGCGGGGCTCGCCAACCACAGGCAGGAACAGGGCGACCAGCCGCTCGGTCGGGTTCCACGGAATGCCGGTGAAATAGCGTAGGCTCGGGCCGGCATTCACAAGCAAGGCGGTGGCGCCGATCGCGTCGGTCAGCGCGCGGGCGCGGTTCAGGCGCGCGCCGCGCTCGTCATCTCCGATCGGCGGTGGTGGCGCCGGCCATGCGGGAAGGGTCGCCAGTTCGTCCGCCGCGTTCGATCCGCCGATCATCGTTTTCCTCCCTTGCCACCGAACCGCTCGAGATCGAACGGGGTCATGTCGATGCGCGCCGGTGTCTCATCGACCATGGCGCCGATGATCTCCGCCGTGATCGGCGCAAGCGTCAATCCGAGATGCTGATGGCCAAAGGCATAGAAGAGATTGTCCGCACGACGCGACCGACCGATCGCGGGGAGATAGTCCGGCAAGGTCGGTCGCGCGCCCATCCAGCGCGTGAACGGCCCGTCGACCGCCAGCCCAAGCTCCCTGATATGCGCTTCGAGCCGTTCCCATTTACGCGGATCGGGCGGGGCATGGATGGCGTTGATCTCGACGAAGCTCGCCGCCTGGACCTGGTCGGCGAAGCGCGTGACGATCATCGAGCGGTCCTCGAACACGATCGGCGGCAGATCGGCCGGCCAGCGTGTGGCCGTGCCGCGGACATGGTAGCCGCGCTCGGCGACGATCGGCGCGCGGTGGCCGATCGCTTCGACCAAGGCGCCGGAACGGACTCCGGCGGTGACGAGCACCCGGTCGGTATCGAGGCCGGGCACGACTGCCCGGCCGCCTTCGAGCACCAGGCCCGCATCCAGCGCGCGGATCGTGCCACCTGCTGCGCGGAAGGCGTCGCTCAGCGCGGTGGCGAGCGCGTCCAGATCAGTGATCTGGGCGGTGCCGGTGAAGCAGATGGCGCCGGCGACCGGTGCGGTTGTGATCTTCGCCAACCCCGCCTGCTGTTCCGCGGTCGCCTCGGCGAAGCGCGCTGTCCCGGTGTTGGCGGCGGCCCATGCTGCGCGCCCGGCTGCCGCCGTGGCGGCGCTTTCCCACATCACGAGGTGCCCGGCCTCGCTGAGAAAACCGGGGGCGTCGATCGCCGCGACCAGCCGCTGCCAGGCGGGCAGGGCATCAGCGAGCAGCGCGCCAAGCGCACGCTTGCCCTTCTCGAAGCGCGCCGGTCGCGAAGCAGCGATCATGCGCAACGCGAACGGCAGCCAGGTCGCGGCACCGGCAAGCGGCAGATCGAGCGCGCCGCCCCGCACGAACAGCCGCCCGGCCGCCGATCGCAATGTCGCGACCGACGCGAGCGGAGCAACCTGCTCTGTCGCGATATGTCCGGCATTGCCCCATGATGCCGCATCGCGGGGGTCGGAGCGCTCCAGCAGCGTGACCGCATGCCCCGCTTTGGCCAGGCGAAGGCCACAACTCAGCCCGACAACGCCGCCGCCAATGACCGTAATCCTCACGCCGATATTCCCCTATTGCTCTGCAGCATATCATTTCGTATACCGTATTCCAGATGGAAACAAAGGACGGATCTCTCAAGATGGCAATCGGTTGGAAGGGTGTTTTCCCGGCGGTTACGACGCAGTTGCGCGCGGATCTGTCGATCGACCTGGAAGACACGCAGCGTGTTGTCGATGATCTGATTCGCGACGGCGTAACCGGTATTATCGCGCTCGGCACGGTCGGCGAGAACAACTCGCTCATGTATGACGAGAAGGTGTCGGTATTGACCGCCATCGTCGAAGTCGTCGCGGGGCGTGTGCCGGTGCTCACTGGCGTGTCGGAATATGATACGCGCCGCTCGGTGCGCTATGCACAGGCGGCCGAAAAGGTGGGTGCCGACGGGCTGATGCTGCTGCCGCCGATGGTCTATGTACCGCACAGCCACGAGCTCGTCGCCTATTTCAAGGGCGTCGCCAGCAACACCGCGCTGCCGATCATGCTCTATAACAATCCGCCGGCCTATCGCACGGTGATCGACAAGGCTGTGTTGGCCGAGTTGGTCGACGTGCCCAACATCGTCTGCGTCAAGGAATCGGCGCCCGACACGCGCCGTTTCACCGATTTCCACAACGATTTCGGCGATCGCTTCGTGCTGTTCGCCGGGCTCGACGATGTTGCGCTCGAAGGACTTTACCTTGGTGCGCAGGGCTGGGTGTCTGGCCTGACCAACGCCTTCCCCAAGGAATCGGTCGGGTTGGTGCGCGCGTTCGAGCGCGGCGATCACGCCAAGGCACTGGAAATCTATCGCTGGTTCATGCCCTTGCTGCATCTCGACGCCGAGCATGATCTGGTGCAGTCGATCAAGCTGGCCGAGGAAGTGATGGGTCGGGGTTCGGAGCGCGTGCTTCCGCCGCGCTTGCCGCTGATCGGGGCCCGTCGGGCCGAAGTGATCGCGATGGTCGAAAAGGCTGCGGCGACGCGGCCGGTGATTGAACTGGCCAAGGCGGCCTGAGGTAAAGCAGACGTGCGTCATACCTTCTTCTGCATAGACGGCCATACCGCCGGCAATCCCGTCCGCCTGGTTGCGGGCGGGGCGCCGTTGCTCAAGGGCGACAGCATGTCCGCGCGGCGGCAGGATTTTCTCGCACGGTTTGACTGGATTCGCACCAGCTTGTGCTTCGAGCCGCGTGGGCACGACATGATGTCGGGGGGCTTCCTCTATCCGCCGACCAAGGCCGATGCCGATATCGGCATCCTGTTCATCGAGACGTCGGGGTGCTTGCCGATGTGTGGGCACGGCACGATCGGGATCGTGACCTTCGGGCTTGAGCATGGGCTGATCCAGCCCGCGACCCCGGGAAAATTGCGCATCGAAGTGCCCGCCGGGATGATTGACGTGCGCTATACGACCGAAGGCGACAAGGTGACGGCGGTGAAGATCACCAACGTGCCGGCTTACGTCGCCAGGCGGGGCATCGCGGTCGATGTCGACGGGATAGGCCCGCTGGCGGTCGATGTCGCCTATGGCGGCAATTTCTACGCGATCATCGAGCCGCAGGGCGCATATACCGGCCTCGACGCGCTCGGCGCGGCGCGGCTGGTGGAGTTGAGCGGGCGGATTCGCGAAGCGGTTCGCGCCCAATATGAACCAGTCCATCCGCTCGACCCCACCATCCGCGGTGTGAGCCACATTCTATGGGCCGATCTGCCGCTGGCGGACGATGCCGATGGGCGCAACGCTGTGTTCTATGGCGACAAGGCGATCGACCGCTCCCCGTGCGGGACTGGCACGTCCGCGCGACTGGCGCATCTCGCCGCGACCGGGCGGCTGTCGGTTGGCGATCGCTTCGTCCATGAAAGCTATATCGGCAGCCGTTTCATTGGCCGGGTCGAGGCCGAAACCATGTTGGGCGACACGCCGGCGATCATTCCGTCAGTCGAAGGATCGGCAATTGCCACCGGGTTCAACACAATCTGGATTGATCGTGCAGATCGCTTCTGGGAAGGCTTTCAGGTAAAGTGAGCAAGCCCGCCGTTTTCCGGAGGATCCCAGCATGAGCATCGTCGTCCGAACTTTATCGGAACGCGTTTTCGAGATCGTCCGCGAGCAGATCGTGACCGGTCAATTGCCGCATGATCTGCCCATTCGCCAGGACGCGCTGGCAGCCGAACTTGGCGTCAGCAAGATACCGTTGCGCGAGGCGCTGGCGCGGCTCGAGCAGGAAGGGTTGCTGACCAGCCACGCCAATCGCGGCTATTTCGTGCAGCCGATGTCGAGCGCGCAGGCCGAGGAAATCTTTGAGCTGCGCCTGGCGGTCGAGCCGGTCGCCGCCGCGCGTGCCGCGCGCTATGCCACGGAAAGCGATCAACGCGCGGCGACCGAGACATTCGAACGGCTCGACCGCGCCGCCTCGGACAATCTTCCCGAAGTGGCGATGCGCAATCGCGACTTTCACACCGCACTGGTCCGCCCCGGGGATCGTATCTTGACCACCCAGGTGGTGGAGCGGCTCACGATCCTGGCCGAGCGCTATGTCGTCGCGCATCTCGCGCCGGCCGGCCGTGACCAGCGCGCCCATCTCGAACATCGCGGCCTGCTCGATGCCTGGCTGGCGCGCGACGAGGCGGCCGTTGTGGCGCTGCTGAGCCAGCATATCGCCGCGACGCTCGACGATCTGAGACTACAATTCGCGGCGGCCGCCGCGACTTGATTCAAGCTTCCAGGAGAGGTCATGTTCGGACCACGTAAGTCGCTCGACAGCGTTACGAGTCACCCCGAGAACGCGCGCCTCGCCAAGACCTTGAGCTGGCCGCACCTCGTTGCGCTGGGAGTCGGTGCGATCGTCGGCACCGGAATCTACACTCTGGTCGGGGTCGGGGCCGAGCGCGCCGGGCCGGCGGTGATCCTCGCCTTCGTCATTTGCGGCCTGGTCTGCGGGTGCGCCGCACTCGCTTATGCCGAGCTGGCGACGATGATTCCTGCCGCCGGCAGCGCCTATACCTTCAGCTACGCGGCGCTTGGCGAAGGCATCGCCTGGGTGGTCGGCTGGAGCCTGATCCTGGAATATTCGCTCGCCTGCTCGACCGTGGCGGTCGGCTGGTCGGGCTATCTCGTCGGCTGGATCGAATCCGCCGGGGTGCATCTCCCGCACGCCTTGCTGGTAGGGCCGCACGGCGGCGGAATCGTCAACCTGCCCGCGGTCGCTGTCGCGCTGGCGGTGATGGGCATGCTCGTCGCCGGCACGCGCGAGAGCGCGACGCTCAACATCATTCTGGTCGTTATCAAGCTGGTCGCGCTTGGGATCTTCGTCGCTTTTGCCAGCCCCAATTTCCATGCTGCCAATCTGCATCCCTTCATGCCCTATGGTTTCGGCAGCGATGGAAAGCACGGCGTGATGGCGGCGGCGGCGATCGTGTTCTTCGCTTTCTATGGCTTCGACGCGGTGGCGACCTCCGCCGAGGAAACCAAGAATCCGGCACGCGATCTCAAGATCGGCATCATCGGGTCAATGGTGTTGTGCACGATCATCTACATGGCCGTCGCGATTGCCGCGGTCGGCGCCTTGCCCTTCACCGCGCTCGCCAATTCGCCCGAGCCGCTCGCACTGGTATTGCGCACTCTCGGGCAACCGCTCGCCGCGCATTTGATCGCGCTGGCGGCGATCATCGCCTTGCCCTCGGTCATTCTGGTGATGATGTACGGCCAGAGCCGGGTGTTCTTCGTGATGGCGCGCGATGGCTTGCTGCCGCGTGGACTTGCCAAGGTGTCGAAGCGCACCGGCGCGCCGACGCTGATTACCTTGCTGACCGGCGTGACGATCGCCGCCGTTGCGGGCATCTTCCGGCTCGACGAGATCGCGGAGCTCGCCAACGCCGGAACCTTGCTCGCCTTCATCTCGGTCGGTGCGTGCCTGATGGTATTGCGACGGACCGCTCCTCATGCGGAACGACTGTTTCGCAGTCCGGCCCCTTATGTCGTGGGCACGCTGACGATCTTCGGATGCCTGTATCTGATGGTCAGCCTGCCGCCGATGACGCTGGTGCGTTTTGTCGGCTGGAACGTCATCGGCCTGGTGATCTACTTCGCCTATAGCCGGCGGCGCAGCGAGATCACGCTGGGTGCGGCACCGGCGACGGCGCTCTAGATCATGCGCGCCCTCAAGGCTTTGGCTGCGCATTTCATTGCGAGCCTCGGACTGGTGCTCGTCGCGTCGTCGGCCGCCGCCCAGCCGCTGAGCTTCGTTCCGGCGGACGGGCCCTATGACCTCGCGATCGCTTTTCGCGACGCGCCGGCCAATCCCGGCATTCGGATGCTCGAGCTGCACCGCGCGGCAGACAAGACGGTGTCGGGCAAGCTGATCTCCGACTGGTATGGCAACATGACGATGGACAACATCGTCGTGACCCCGACGCTGCTGACCTTCGATATGCGCAACATCAACACGCCGGGCGTGCCGATCCGTCACTGGACCGCGCGCGTCACGGCCCAGGGCATCGCGCTCGACGGTGGCATATGGGATTCGAAGGTCGCGCTGGTCGGCCAGCAGGCCAGCGGCGCAGAGGTCGCGGCACTGACTTTCCACGAGACGACGTTGCCGCCCCTGACGACGCTCGCGTCCGATGGCCTGGCAAAGACTCCGCCAATGGGGTGGAGCAGCTGGAACAAGTTCGCCGAAAAGATCGATGATACGACGATCCGGGCGATTGCCGATGCGATGGTTGCGACGGGTTTGCGCGATGCGGGCTATCGCTACGTCAACATTGATGACGGCTGGCAAGGCACGCGTGGGCCCGACGGCCAGATCCGCCCCAACGCCAAGTTTCCCGACATGAAGGCGCTGGCCGACTATGTCCATGCGCGCGGCCTCAAGCTCGGCCTCTATTCCTCACCGGGGCCGCGGACCTGTGCCGGTTATGAAGGCAGCTATGGCCATGTGCAGCAGGACGCCAGGACTTTTGCCGCCTGGGGCGTCGACTATCTCAAATATGATCTGTGCTCGGGCGAATGGTTTTATGCCGATGCCGACACGGTCCAGCGCAGCTATGCCGAAATGGGCGCGGCGCTACGCGCGACCGGGCGCCCGATCATCTACTCGCTGTGCGAATATGGCCGCTTCCGCGTCGGCAGCTGGGGCCGCTCGGTCGGCGGACATCTGTGGCGCACGACCGGCGATATCACCGACGATTATGCGACAATGGCCCGGATCGGCTTCGAGAAGAATGGCGACCCGAACGACGCTGGCCCAGGCGGCTGGAACGACCCCGACATGCTTGAGGTTGGCAATGGCGGCATGTCGGAGGACGCCTATCGCACCCATATGACGTTATGGGCGATGTCCGCCGCGCCGCTTATGATGGGACACGACGTCCGCGCGACGAGCGAATCCGCCAGGCGCCTGCTGGAAAATCGCGGCGTGATTGCGATCGACCAGGATGCCAGGGGCGTTCAAGGCAAGGCGCTGCATAAGGACGGTGCCGCCGAGATATGGCTCAAGCCGTTGGCGACGGGCGCGTACGCAATCGCGCTGTTCAACCGTGGCGAGGCGCCCGCGACGATGGCGCTAACGCCCGATACTATCGGATTGCCGAAGATCGGGGCATTGCGCGATGTGTGGAGCGGGGCGACGCTCGACCCCAAGGTGACGCGCTTCGCCGTCCCCGCGCATGGCGTGGTCTTGCTGGAGGCGTTTGCGATTGGGTCTGCGCATACCCGCCAGCGCGCCGCACCATAAAAGTCAGGCGGGTCGACAGGTCGGCAAGGGCCGCATAGCAGTGCTGCCGATGAACGCTCCGCAGCGACCCGCCGACAGGCACTTCCATTACACGCTGTTCGGCCTGACCGTGCGATCGGAGATCGAGCTTCCCGAACTCCGGCCGGCCGATGCCGGCGGGGCTGATGTCGATATCGGTTTGCGCGATCTGGGTGCTGCTGCACCCGCAAGGGAGGTGGCGGGGCTAACGCTCACGGCTGAGGGCGTGGTGCTGTGCGTGCCGGGGATAAGCCGATACCTGATCGAGCAGGGGCGCCGGATTTTCGTCGATCCGGATCAGGGCGTATCACCCCGCAACGTGCGGCTGTTCCTGCTCGGCTCGGCGTTCGGTGCGTTGCTGCATCAGCGCGGCCTGCTGCCGCTGCATGCGAATGCGATCGTGATCGGGGGCAGGGCGGTGGCGTTCACCGGTCGGTCGGGTGCCGGCAAATCGACCCTGGCGTCCCTTTTCCATGATCGTGGGCACCGCCTGCTTTCGGACGATGTCTGCGTCATCGATTTTGACGGGGCGGGCCAGCCGGTTGTCCACGCCGGTATCCCGCATATGCGGTTGTGGCGGGATTCGCTCGAGCGCAGCGGGCGAACCGCCGATGATTTCGAAGCGGTGCTCGACGGCCGCGACAAATATACCGTGCCGGCGCGGTGGAGCGGGACGCCGGAATCGGCGCCGCTCGGTGCTGTCTTCACGCTCGCGAGCGCCGGCGAGGATGCGGCGCGAGTCGCTATCCGGCGGCTGCGCGGCGCCGAGGCGTTGAATGCGCTGATCGCGAACACCTATCGCGGCCGCTATGTCGCGACGCTCGGCGATTCGCGGCGGCATTGGGCGGCGAGCCTCGATATCGTGGCGAAAGTGCCGGTCTTTGAGCTTGAGCGGCCCTGGAGCCCGGATTGGTTCGCGGCCACGCTGGATGCGGTGGAAGCGCATCTTCATGGCGATGCGGGGTAGCCGGGCGCTTCGTCAGATCGTTGTGCGGATGAAATGCCCTGCGGCGATCGCGGGGAGCAGGCGCGCGCGGTAGAGGCTCTCGGTGGCGGGGCTCTCCCAGCTTGTGGGCCATTCGGCGACCAGAGCCTGGAGGCGCGGCATGTCCAGGATCGCGGTTGCTTCCGGGCAATTCGCGATTGCCGCCACCTCGTCCAGCAATTGGGACTGGCGTTCGGTCAGCCCCTCATGCCAGCCGGCGCCCTGATAGCCCCGACGATGCTCTTCGAGCACGGCCCGGGGGAGGCGGTCGGCAAGCCCTTGCCGGGCCAGGCCCCGCGCCGTACCGCCGGCAAGGAAATGTTCGACCGGCAGCGCCAGCGCGAATTCGACCAGGCGCCGGTCGGCGGTTGGGTCCCGGATATCGAGCCCCCAGCCGGCCAATACACCCTTGCCGAAATTGCCGATGTCGACGCGCTGGAGAGCCCGCAGGCGCGCCGTGAAGGCATCAGCAGTCGGGCGAAGGGCTTTCGCTGCCTCTGCACGGGCGAGCTTTGAGACGGCAGGCAGGGTGAGTCCGGGTTGGGCCTGCCGATTCCATGCCGGCAGGAACGGCTCGACCGTCTGCTTCACCAGCCCGGGCCAGCCTCTTTTGCCGCGCCGCAACGCAGCTACGAGCCGCGCCAGCCGTCCCCATTGCCCCCGAACAAACAGGTGCGAAAGCGCTTCCTGCCCCGAATAGCTGAAGCTCAGATTGCCCATCGAGCCGGTGAGCATGACTGACAGGCCCCGCTCCCGCGCTGCGTCGTTGATCGCGCCAAACCAGACATTGTTGCAGATATTGGTGACGATCTGTTCGTTGAGACACAGGTCGCGATCGAGGAAATCGAGGGGAGACGCCCTTGGGGCGACGATCGGGACATGGGTGATGTTGGTGTAGCGTGCCGCGGTTGCCGCAGCGAGCGGACCTTCATCCTCGATCCGGCCCTGGCCCGAGCCGCCCGCACCATCGGGGACTGCGGTGAAGGCGATCACCTCTCCCGCCATGGGTGCGAGGAGGCCCGCTGCGCTGGTGGTGACGGCCGAGCTGTCGAGACCGCCGCTGAGATGCGCAGCCACCCGGTTGCCAGCACCGCGCAGCCGTGCCGCGACCGCCTGATCGAGCCGTTCGCGAAAAGCCTCCTGCGCCTCGGCCGCAGTGCGGAAACTTGGGCCGGTGCGGGAAGGGTGCCAGTAGCGGCGCGAGACGACCCGCTCCGGCGTGACGGTAAGGATATGCCCCGGCTCAACGCGTTCTACCCCCTCGAAGAAACTGCCACCTGGCGGTGCGCGCTCGAGGAAGCGGATTACCGATGACATATCTGGCCGGCGCGGGATTTCCGGCAGCGCATGCACGCCTGAGGGCATCGACGCGAAGGCGAAAAAGCCGTCGCCGCGGTGATAATGCAGGGGGCGCTGCCCCATGAAGTCACGCGCGAGCAGAAGGCGCCTGCTGTCTCCATCCCACAAGGCGAGGGCGAAATCGCCGATCAGCCGGTTGATCGCTCCGTCCCGCCACTTCAGGAATGCTCGCATCAGGATAGCGGCGTCGCAGAGAGATTTCGCTTGTTCGGGGGAAATTCCGAGATCCGCGATCAGCTCCGCCCGATTATCGAGACGCAGGTCGGCGACAAGTACGAGCGGGCCTTCGCGGATCGGCCCGGTATCGTATACATCTTCGGGAAGGGTCGGGAACAGGCGTCGGCCCAACGCGATACCGTCGTCCTGCCACTGGACCGCCTCCGCCCGCGCATAGCGCGCCTGAGCGGCGAGCATGGCGGAGGATCGGTCGGCGCTATCCGGTCTCCCCGAAGGCCCGAGGAAGCCGGCCAGTGCGGTCATACTGGGGCGGGTTCCGGAGCAGCCAGCGCGACGAGCCCGTCTTTTTCGAGATCGCGGAGGAGGAGAAGAACCTCGCTGGCGCATGCCTGCGCATCCACCTCGAACTCGGCGGCAAGCGTCGCGCAGAGTTCCGACACGCTTTTCGGGCGATCGAGCAGCGCCCAGATCCGCGCTGCAGTTTCATTGAAGCTGTAATAGGTGCCGTTTTCGATGTGGAGCGCGACCAGATCGCCATCCACTTCGGCCTCCATCAGGCCGGGCAGGCGGTGCGCGACGAGGTCAGTCATCGTTCGAATCCCCGGACGCCCTCCCGCCGATTCGGCCGAAGGCTTTGCAGATCAGGAACCGAAGCTGAGCGCGCCGTCGGGAACGATCGGATCGATGCTGTTCTCGGCATCGCCGGCCTTCAGGCGATCGACATGCGGGGCCACCCATTTGCGTCGCGGCGATGCGTCCGCGATGGTCTTTGGCGATTGATCCACGTGCTTCATTCTGCGCTCCTTCCCGGGGGCCTATAACGGCTCCCCTACAGGATGAAATCATTCGCGGCGAAATTATATCCGCCGATTGTCCTCACCGCGATCGATATATCGGCAATCCCGTCTCCATCGACATCGCCCTGAATCGTCCAGTCACTGCCCGCGCCGACGACCCGCAATTCGCCGGCGACGTTGCTGAACGCGGCCTCGCCGATAAAGGCGAAGGCGTCATTGCCGGTGTGGGTGGTGCTGGCATCGATCGCCGACAGATCGATGTGATCGCCGCTATTGAAGTCCATGATGTGGTCCATCGCGCCCGCCGTCGATTCGGCCAGCGCGCGGAAATAGAAGCTGTCATTGCCGCCACCGCCGGTCATCACGTCCTGGCCCAGCCGGCCATAGAAGAGATCGTTCCCCGCGCCGCCGATGAGCGTGTCGTTGCCGGCGCCCATCATGAAGCGGAACGAGCCATCGAGTTCGGCCGAGCCGTCAAAGGTCACGTCCTCGCCGGTGTGCAGGCCATTGGCGTTGACGTTGAGCATCTTGCCCGCACCGACATTGGCGTCGTCGAGCGTGACATTATAGTCGAAGGCGGTGCCGGGCGGCGCGAACCGCGCGTCCGATGCCGAGAGCAGGACGAGGGTTTCGATGTTCGTCATCGTGCTCGCGCCGAACACCACGCCTGCCGAATAATCGCCGCGCAGCCCGAGCTGATCGTCGGTGCCGCCCTGGCCATCGACATGATCGGCGGCCGTGAACCGCCCGCCATCGCCGAAGAAAAAGGCATCGCTGCCCTGGCCGCCGGTCAGGCTGTCATTGCCGAGACCACCAAAGACGAGGAAGCTGCCATTGGTTTCGGCCGAGCCGTTGAAGGTGAGGTTTTCGCCGGCATGGAGGAGATTGGCGTTGACGGTGAGCGTCTTGCCAGCATCGACATTCGCGTCGATCGTGGTCAGGTCATAGCTGTAGCTATTGCCGGCATTGTCGCCGAACCCGGTGGTACTGCCGGAATAGATCACCAGGGTCTCGATGTTGACCAGATTGCCCGCGCCGAAGGTGAGCGCGTTGGCGCCGGTATAATCGCCCTGCAGCGCGACCTGATCATCGTCGCCCGCGCCGCCATCGACGTTGTCGAGCGGATCGAGCGCTGCGCCGAAATAGAAGCCATCGCCACTGCCGCCACCGGTTGCTGTGTCGTGCCCGCCGCCCTGGAGCATGTAGATGTCAGTGCCGGGGCGGTCGGTGATGACATTGTCGCCGGCATCGCCGCCGAGTCGATCGTCGACCGAGGTGACGCCGTTCACTGTGACGCTGACGGTGCCGGTGCCGCCACCGGCCAGCGCATAAGTGAAGCTGTCGACAGCGCTGGTGTTGACCGCGCCGGTTGCGGCGGCGGTGGCGGCGGTGATCAGCGTGTTGAAGGCGCTGTGCGGATCATAGGTCAGCGTGCCATCGGCGTTGAGCGAGACCCTGGCGCCGGAGAGCAGGGTGGTGAAATCGCCCGGATTCACCAGCACAGCGCCGTTGACCGTCGCCAGCGCGGGCGGCGGCCCGTCGACATCGCTATCATTGGCCAGCACATCGACCGAGACGGTTGCGTTTTCGGCCACGCTCGCGCCGGTATCGTTCGTCGCCACCGGGGCGTCGTCGACTGAGGTGACCGTGATCCCCACCACGCTGACCGTGTCTTCGGGGGTATCGATATGATCATTATTATAGGCCGTGATCGACGCGTCGCCGCTATTGCCGACGATCAGGTCGAGATCGCCATCGCCATCGGGATCGCCAAGCGCGAGAAAGTCCGGAAACGCGTCGCTGTCGAGAGTGATCGGCGTCTGGAAGGTGCCGTCGCCATTGCCGGCCAGGATGGAGACGGTGCCCGGAAAGTCTCCGTTGGAGACGACCAGGTCGACAAAGCCATCGCCGTTCAGATCGCCGGCTACGACATCGGTCGGTATGCCGAACTCTGTCGTCTGATAGCCAGTCGCAGCACCAAAGGTTCCGTCGCCATTGCCAAGCACCACCTCGACGCCGTTGGTGATACCCGGATCAGTCGAATCGCCCGCTGAGGAGAAGGCGAAATCGAGGAAGCCATCGCCGTTGAAATCAGCCACGACCACGCTTGTAATGTTGGACGGGACGGTCACGACCTGGGCTGCGGCGGCGAAGGTGCCGTCGCCATTGCCCAGCATCAGATCGACTGAGCCGGGAGGCGCCAGTGTCCCCGATTCGCCGAGATTGCCGGCCAGCAGATCGAGGAAGCCGTCGCCGTTGAAATCGCCGACCGCGAGCGTGCTGGTGAACTGGCTGGTGGTCGCTGAAAAAACCGGCGCCGCGAACACGCCGGGCGTGGTTTGCAGGATGATGGCGACCCGGCCATTGTTGGCGTCGGCGACGGCGAGATCGATCAGGCCATCGCCGTTGAAGTCGGCGGCGGCCAGGTCAGTGGCAAAGGGCACGTCCGCGATCGTCACTGTGCTCTCGTCGATCGACGAGACATAGCCGACATAGCCGAAGCCGTCGGAATCATAGCTGGAAAAGCCGATATCGAGGATGCCGTCGCCGTCCAGATCGCCAAAGGCAAACGCACCCGGCGCGCCGTCGGGAATCCCGAAGCTGCCGCCGAGGGTGGCGCCGAACGCGACGATGCCGCCCTCGACCCCCACAACAATGTCGGACAGGCCATCGCCGTCGAGGTCCGAAAAGGCGAGCGCGGTCGCGGGCGTGCCGAGGCCCAACGGACCCAGGTCGCTGAACGCAATCTCCGTCGGCGGCGTGATCACCGCATGCGCCGAGATCGTCAGCTCATCCGCGCCGAAATAATTCGCATCGCCCTGATAGGTAAGGCCGTTCGCGGCCGCGAGCGTTGCGTCGATCTGGTCCTGGGTGGCGGTGATGGTGATGTCGTTGCTGTTGTCGGCACCGGCGGTGATCTCGCTGGCGTCGATTCCGCCGACGACGTCAGTACGGATGTCGAGCGTGCCATGGTCCACCTGAAGATGTACCGTCACCAGATCAGTCGCGGGATCAGCGGCGACACCGGTGACGAAGATGTCGGTGAGCGCGACGGGGGTGTCCTCGTCGACGACCACATCGGCCCCGACGACGATCTCGTTGACTGGGATCAGGTCGAGCGCGACGGTCGATACCACGGTGTCGTCGCCGCCCGCGCCATCGACGAAGGTGAAGCTCACGGTGCGCGATTCCACCGCCAGCAGATCGTCGGTGTTCTCGAACAATATGCTGCCCGCCAGCAACTCGACCGCGCAGGCGCAGGCGTCCGCGTT
>Ga0307508_10000813_pt1 | contig 36573 bp, 33 predicted proteins | sample 9_EM_MG_FD_203089 | JGI IMG/M metagenome (GOLD analysis project Ga0307508, IMG submission 203089) | Populus trichocarpa ectomycorrhiza microbial communities from riparian zone in the Pacific Northwest, United States - 9_EM | ecosystem: Host-associated > Plants > Roots > Unclassified | place...
ATCCGGCATCACTCCACAATCCATCCTCACGCCCGGCGTCACTCCACATTCCCTCCCCCCGCATTCCTTCCTCCCGCATTCCTTGCGCCAGGGGTCGAAGCCCAGTAGCTGGCACGCGCCGTGACACGAACATCCTCACCAACACTACCACCGAACCCACATAGAAGATCCAAGATTATTCCGTTCTGAATTATCGAAAGTAGTCTGATTACCTTTGATTTTCTCTACACTCCAGTTGTGCCACAACCCCAGTGTCACAGTCATGCCGATGGATTACAGAGTCATGTTCTGATCCAGTGACTGGGAGGGATGCAAGGGAGGAGGACGGCATTCAGTGGGCAAGCATTATGTCTGGCAATATCTATTCAGAAAGAGAAGGGCTACTTCGATAAGAAAAAAAATACATAGCTTCGTGATGAAGCTAAGAGGAGGGGGAGGTAGTGTTACACTGGAATTTCACAGGTCGGTATGTACTCCGGTACGTACCGGAGGGAGGTACGTATCGTTAGAGAGGTATGTAAAAAAGGGAAGATACGTATCGGTAGCTAGCTATTTTCATAGGTGGACCTTAGAGAGTCTAGGCAGGAGATAAGAACAGAGTTAAAGGTTACGACCACCAATCGGTCGTAAGGATTAATTCCGGAGAGGGGGCCACGGCAAACCGGAGATGTGTGAGGGAAGGTGCTAGGACAAGACTCTCCAGAGAGCTCGGTCGAGACTCTTCCGAGAGCTCATTTGTCTTAGCCACCCAGCTCCTGACGGCTACCGGGACGTGAAAAGAACTCCGTCTAGAACTGAGGAAATTCCACGATGCCAATCGGACCTGGCCTCTCACTTTATCGCCAGTACTGACCAGGACCAATAAGAGTCTCAGACAGGTCCACGCTCAGGTGGGGGTCCATCGACCTTGGAGGAATAGTTAGCCCAGATCACAAGATCTCACCCCACCCCGAACCTTTATATGTCGACCTCTCTCGCCCCGATGGGAGAGAGAAACAGCCCGAACACTACTGATGAAACCCACATACAAGATCTAAGATTATTCTGTTGTGAATTATCAAAAGTAGCCTGATTATCTTTAACTCTCTCCACACTCAGGTTACGATACAACCCCAGTGTCACAGGTATCACCATTGAGATCCGGTGGTACCCCACCCATAAGGGCGTTCCAGGCAACGAAAAGACCGACAAGTGGGCAAAGATCGCAGCAGAAAAACCACAAGCATGAGGGGTGGAGTGGTTACAGGGAGGAGCGTGCCCGGTGCTACTCCCCAGGTCTGTTGCACACATAAAGCGTGAGATCTCGACGAAGAAATGGGAAAACACCCGCCAGTGGGCCGTGAAACGAATCTCCGCTAAGAAACCCAGAATGACACGCATGCAGCAGCCTGACAACACAGTGGCCGGAAGCAACAAGAGGGTCGCGGCAACGTTTTACCAGATCAAGACTGGGCACTGCCTTACAGGGCAGTACTTGGAAAGGACGCAGAACAGAACTTCAGCGCCGTGCTGGTGGTGTAGGTGGAAGGAGCAGACAAGAGGGCACGGCTTCAAAAACTGCGGACAATGGAAGGAACACCAGAAGGTGCTGTGGAAGGAGGTGTGGGAGGAGACGGGGAGATGGAGGAGCCAGTTTCCGATCCAGGACCTTCTTGCCGATGACAGGTGCAGCAGGACGGTGCTGGACTTCCTATCCACCACGGATGTAGGGAGGCTGGCTCCAGCCCCGGTTGAGGAGGACACGCAGAGTGAGGCGTCAGAGTGGGAAGTTCGGGAGAGAAGAGAACGAGAGGAGGAGAGGGAAGCAGAAACTGAGAGGCTGGGTGCCGAGGTCGAGGAACCCCTGTTCCTCCCCACATCCGCCTTCCTGGCATCCGCAGAAGAGGAGTGTGAATGCAGTCTGTTTCCTTCCTAACTCTCTTTTGTCATTTCTTTTGGGCGTCTTCTATCTTCTTGGGACAGGCCTGGGCGGATGGCAAAGGAAAGCTTGCAACGTACTGCCATTGCGCGGACAGCGGCGGGGAAACGGTCAAAAAATGTACGCCGCCATAGTCAAGATAGGCTTCATGCGAGTATGATAAAACAAAAAAAAAATCAGGGAAAGGGAGAAACGACACCTCAGGGTGAACGGAAGCTCTATACCAGAGACCCCACCCGGCTGCATGACTCTCATGCAAGCCAGCTAATCACAGGGTGAACAGGGAGCTCACGGGCCAGAGTCCCTGCTCGGCCGCATCATACAGCAAAGCAAATGGAATCTCATCTCCCTTATCTACACCCCGACCATGACCAATGAATCCACCCACGTTCCCGATAAGGTGCAGACCACCTCGGAGGAATCCAAAGTCCGACCCATCCGTAACTCTTGGAAGGTACGAAGCTACCTCAAGAGAAGTCGTCGTCAGGATCACCACTTCTCACTCGCTTGCTCACCGATAAAAAGGATAGGATTTCTTCCCCTGACGAAGGGAAATCAGCATGAAACTCCTCATCAACACTACCATCGGACCCACATACAAGATCTAAGATTATTCCCTTGTGAATTATTGAGAGTAGCCTGATTACCTTTTATATGCCCACACTCCAGTTAAGACCACAACCCCAGTGTCACACTATAATCTTCGATCCAAAATCACCCTACAAATTGTCTCACAACGAATGTCCCACGTTTACGGAACTCATTTCGAAGACCACCTTTACGTACTCGAATTATCCAAGCTATTGGAACCAAGGTCGCAATATTCCGGGGATTACACATTTACCTCAATCGACAGCAAGATTTCAAGGTACGAACAGAGGGAAGAACTCTTCCATGGACCCAAACTGACCCACGAAAAAATCGACTGTATCCTGTACCATTGGTTTACTCAGCAGTGGTTCAATTGTGCTCTCTTGTCGCAACCAGCTGACTTTGACGAAGACGAACTTTTCGACTTATTCGACTATCCATTCGACTATGACTCAACCATTTACACCGGAGACTTTCTTGACCTATACTAAGAAAAAACAATTTCTACCACCTCCGACTTCAACATGCTCCGCTTGGAGGCCCCACGGGACCTACTCCAGATCACCGATGGGACACCCGTACCAGAACACGCCGTGGAAATGGCAAACCCTGCAGTATGGGCCAGAACCATGGCAAGGCAACAGCAGCAGGCAGAAAGCAACCTGAGATAGCTCACTGAGTTGTGTGGCAACACGATCGACCGAAATGATCAGCGAATGCAACGAATCGAGCAGGCATACCACATATTGGCAGAAGATACCAGGTATGTATATGACTGGGTAAACACTAATGAAGAAATCGCAGATGCCTGGGTACGGACTGAATTGGCCTACACGGCGAATGCGTACGAATCCCTGGCACAGGATGTCTGGCAGGCAATTATCGAACAAACAGCCAAGGACAATCAGTGCCAGATATGCCAAGCCACCCAGCTTGCCCGTGTAAACGATGCACTGGCCTTCCTGGGGAAAGCAAACACCGCCTGAGGACAGCACCTGGCTACCTTTCAAGGTAATGTGGAGTTATGCACAGCTGACCATCAAAAGAAAATGTCAAAAGTAGAAAACGAATTGAAGCAGACCTGGGACGAAATCAGACAAATAGCAACTTGGATACCACTACCCATCTCCCCGAAGGCAGCACCCCAGAATCCGGAACCCCTCCAGCTCTAGTGCAGCCTAGCCAGACCCTCCAGTCCCACTGTGCCTGCCGCTCCGAGCATGCCCCCACTGCTCCCCAAATGCCCAGCACTGAGGAGTCCCATCCAGCTGCCCTCCTCCCCCCAAACAAGAAGGGTGCAAAGAGCAGCTATACCTATGATCCAGGAGGTACACGCCGCGCCCCTGCCATGGTGAAACCCACATGGGGCAGGAAGTGGCGGACCCCATCGAGCCCACCATCAGGACCACCGTCCGTGCCATTGCCACTGACCCCGTCGCCCCCGCCATTGCCACCAAACCAGTGACCAATGTTCACTCCCCAAGAACTGGTTCAACTAGTTGCGGAAGGAGTGGCCAGGGCACAGCAACACCCCGTGACCCAGCCAGAACCGGTCTGGACATCATGGCTAAAAATGGAAAACCCGGAGAGGTTTAGTGGGAAGAGCACAACTGCCTTCAACCAATGGTGGGAATCGGTTACCATGTACTTAGAATTTTACCCCAAAATGTTAGATCGACAAAAAATCGCCTGGGTAGGAACGCTCGTAACAGACACAGCCCTCGTATGGTACCTACCCCGATACACAGAGCTTCAGGACAACAATACCTGGGCCAATTATGCGGCAGCCATCCAGGCTGAATACCACAATGAAAGAGAGGTGGCGGAAGGTCAGTCAAACTAGGACAAATAAAGTACCAAGGATCAATCAGGACATACATGGCGGAGTTCCGTGCCCTCAACAACTTCGCACGAGCTATGGGGGAAAGTCTGAGGGAAAAAGTCAACCTAGCGATACCGGACAGCATACTGGATATGCGGTTCAGTCAGGACCCGGAAGACCTCATCGATGATGAGCAGTTCCTACATGCCACCTACCGGGCCGGTATACAGGTGGAAAAAATGAAGGCTCTCAAAGGGGCTTGGGACATAGTAAAAGGGGCAGAGCCGCCCAGGGACGACCAACGTAAAGACCGTCAGAACAAGGGGTGCTCTGATGACGCCCGAAAGGGTAAGAGAGAAAACAACCACAAGGAAGAAGCCTGGACCTCGGAACGGAAAAGCCAGTACGGCCAGACAGAAAGATGGGCATCCAAAGATGCGGCACTTGCAGGCCTACCGGCAAAGGAACAGGAAGAATATGGCTGTTTCAGGGATGACTGCTGGAGATGTGGAAGGAATAGCCACAGAACGTACGAATGTTTCTCCTTCAACACAAAAAGGGGAACCCCATTACCACCAGCTCCCTGGAAGGCATTAGCGGTCGCCCAAGGAAAGCGGAAACGGTCGGAAGAACCGAAGGAGTGCGACGCCGCCCGCAAACAACAGAAGGTGGCAGCTGTCGAGACCATGGATGCCGATGCGGCTGCCCCCTATGGGGAGACTGTGAATCGGATTTTTAAGAGCCCGGGAACTGCTGTAACCCAGGGCCACTACAATAATATGCGGGGTTTCCAAGAGACGAAGAAACTAGGCACCAAGCGCTGGAACCCCGTCCAAGAAACCAAGGAAACCCGAAAGCAGCACTCACCTGGTAATCAACATGGTGCTAAACCAGGGCGAAAGAAAACACCAAATCCGAGCGCATATGGACACGGGCTGTTCCATCGCATTAATCAATGAACGAACAACAGAGAAACTCGGTTTGAAAAAACGAAAACATAAGCAGGTGCACAAGATTGAGAGCTATACAGGGTAAAACGTCCAGGGAGCTGGCCTATTTTATACAAAGCCTATGTTCCTACAATGCCAGAAGCATTATTAGGTGGAAAAATTCGAAATTTCACCCATGGACGCAGAGATTGACATCTTTCTTCCATTCGAATGGATCTCTGTACACCCACCCCAAGGCGCATGGACGAACGAAGAAATAAGGTTCAACAGCACCAGATATCTAGAGAGCTGCACCCATTATGAAACAAGCGAATTTTCCTTAACATGGGATGACTCCGTGGCTACCAACCCCAACGGCAACCTTATAGGATACGTCTCAGCAATATCAGAGGGGGACCTGCTAAAAGCAGTCATGCTAGAATTCCGTCAATATCTAGGAATTATGGGGGCAGAAGCCGCCGAAGCACTACCCGAGTACCGCTCTTACGACTGCAAAATCGACCTCCAAGAAGGAAGCACCGCACCATGGGGGTCTATCTATCCACTCTTGGAGGTGGAACTCCAGACACTCTGGGAATGGCTGAGCAACATGGAATGAACAGGGAAAACCCGACGTTCCATATCGCCAGGAGGATCACCAATCCTCTTTTATACCGAAGCCACGCAGATGAGGACTGCAGTTCTACGTGGACTACCAAGTGTTTAACCGCATGACGATTCCAAACTGATACCCACTGCCACTGATGCAGGAGCTACAGGACCGGGTCCTAGGGGCCCAGTGGTTCACCAAAATGGACCTCAAAAACAGGTTCCATCTCATCCGCATGCGAGAAGGGGATGAATGGAAAACCGTGTTCAGAACACGATACGGTCTATTTGAGTTCCAGGTCATGCCGTTCGGACTAACCAACGCCCCATCTACCATCCGAGATATGATGAATCACATATTCTCAGACATGTTAGACGTAGGCATATTATCCTACATGGACGACATCCTCGTCTGCGCAGACTCTCAGGAAAGGCATGACAAAATCGTCAAGGAAGTTCTGAAGAGGCTACGAGAGAACGGTCTGGCCGTCTCTCCGGAAAAATGCGCCTGGAGGCTGCAGGAAGTGGAATTCCTAGGATACATTATTGGACGGAGTGGAATCAAAATGTCAAAAGAAAAGGTAGAAGCAATATTGAATTGGGAACCACCCAAAACACTGACGGAAGTCCAATCCTTCCTAGGTTTTGCTAACTTCTACCAATGCTTCATTATGGATTACTCTAAAGTAGCCAGACCACTAACAGAGTTGACAAAAAAAGTGCCAGAAAAGGAATGGAGATGGAGCCCTGAAGCAGAAGCAGCCTTCCAGGAACTCAAGCAATGATTCACAACGACACCAATCCTGGCCCATTTCGACCCGTCGAAACCAGTCATTGTTGAAACCGACGCCTCAGACTTCACATTAGGAGCCATTCTATCTCAACGCGATGACGATAACTGACTACACCCAGTGGCATTCCACTCTAGGAAATTCCAACCCACAGAAATCAACTATGAGATCCATGACAAGGAACTCCAAGCAGTGGTCGATGCTTTCAAACACTGGAGGCGATACTGCGAAGGGGCAACCCACCAAGTGCAGGTTTATTCGGACCACCAAAACCTGAAGTACTTTATAATGACTAAAGTACTAAACCGACGGCAAGTGTGATGGGCTCAGGAGCTGGCTGGCATCACTTCAGAATTTACTACCGACCAGGGACCCAAAACGGGAAACCAGATGCACTCTCAAGGCGTTAGGAGTACTGTCCTGAAAAGGGGGAGGTAGAAAACCAGCCGATATAAATGGTTTTGGGGAAAAATCACTTCGAGGAACGACAAATGTGCTCCTTCATCTGCTCATCAGCCAGAATAATGTCACTCCCAGAAAGAAAATGGTTGAAGGAGTTCCTGGCAGAAGTCAGTGAAAATGGGAAAATGGACAAGACCTATCAAACAGCAAAAAAGGAAGCGACAGGGGAACTAGCGCAAAAAGACCAAAAGACCAAGGAAAAAGACCGACTGTTGTACTGGGAAAATCTGTTATGGGTACCAGAAGGATCGGTGCAGCGGATTATGGAATCAGAACACAACACAAAGGTTGCCGGCCACATGGGGCAGGATAAGACCATTGAGCTAATCCGACAAAATTTCTGGTGGCCAAAAATGAACGAAAGGATCATCGAGTTCGTTAGAAGCTGCCTGTAATGCCAGCAAAACAAGGCCTCAAGACATCAGCCATACAGACTGTCCTCACCTCGGAAACTTCCGTATATACCTTGGCAATCAATAGCCATAGACTTCATCATGGAATTACCGATCTGAGAGGAATCCGACCAGCTATGGGCAATCATCGACCGATTCACCAAAATGGCACACTTCCTTCCGCGATGGAAAGAAGGAAAGACAGCGGCAGACTTGGCAGTCATATTCACTCGGGAAGTATGGAAGTACCATGGCCTTCCCTCTGACATAGTGTCAGACCGAGACTCCCGCTTCACTTCAGAGGTCTGGAAGGAGTTTCTGCAGCACTCCGGAATTTGACCCCAAATGTCAATGGCATTTCACCCGCAGACCGACAGACAAACAGAATGGCTCAACCAAACCATCGAAGCCTATCTCCGAGCGTTTGTCGGCAAAAAACAAGACGACTGAGTACGATTGCTACCAATAGCCGATTTCGTATACAACAACTCGGTCACAGCGGGAAATGGTATGACCCTGTTCTACGCTAACTATGGCTTCCATCTGGTGGCTATGGATCCCACGTCAACGGAGCCCCTCAACCCCACCCGCAAAGTGTATGCCCACTGGATACACACCGTGCACAAGGAGAAAAGGGCTGGAAGAAGCACAGGAGCGAATACGGAGGTACATGGACCCGAATCGTAAGGAGCCTCCAGCATATTAAGTAGGGGATTTGATAATGCTCAGCGGGCGCAACATCAAAACAAGCCAACCCTTGAAAAAGCTGGATCGTGAAAACCATGGTCCCTTCCAAATTGAGAAGATCGTATCCCCACTGGCCGTCCACCTCACACTACCTCCGAAATGGAAGATCCACAACGTTTTCCATGTCTGACTACTTGAGCCTTACCGAACCAGCGAACACCGGACACCTCCGGATCCATCGAAGGTGTTGTGTGAAGCAGACGACATAGAACTGTTGGAAGAATACAATGTGGAAGAAGTCATGTTCTCAGTTGAACGCGACCACGGAAATAACAAACGAATCCTATACTTTGTCAAATGGCTCGACTATCCGGAACGCAAAGACTGGACGGAATAACCATTTGACAACTTTTCGCCAGGCGGTCTGAAGAAACTCTGGGAGTTTCACCAACAAAATCCGGACGCGCTGAAGGACTACCGGCTCACTGACACCTAGACAGGATGTCCATAGAAGGGCCTGCCGAAGCAAGAGTGGTAGCAGGTACTTCTTCCCATGATCTCAGACCAATAAACGGAAAGACCGGCTTGTCAGGTACCCGAACATTAGCGGAAGCAATCGACCGGATGCCTGACCGGTCAGAACGAACTGGCAGTTGGCAAAGGATTGGAAGGCGTGACCACAGTTGTTTAGCGACTTGAGCCTAGGCGCAGACAGGAGGAACCAGTGCAGACAGAGACAAAGGCAGTGATGTGAGTCCCCGACAGCGCGGTCACTGCCTAGCACGCCTGCTTCCTCCGGATGAGTGGAAGTGGCCTATACCAGCACACCGGTTTCTAGCACGAAGGAGAACATACCTCTCCCGTCTCCCTACCTCTCGCTGCGACCCCGGAACCCCACTGTCTCCACCTTGTTGCGACGTGGCACCAAGTACGACCTCTATCATGACAGTAAGACTACGCACCAGCTTAGTCTGAGGGCCCAGTCATTCCGACGGATTGAAAAGGTTCCGAGGGAAGAAATTTCATCCGGTGACTGGGAGGGCTTCAGGGGCAGAGGACTGCAGTCAGTGACACATCCACCATCACAACAAAAAACCACACATCACAAAAAGAGGAGGGCTACTTTAATAGAAAGATTATATCAGTGCTCGGGACGAGGCTAAGGGGGAAGGAAGATAGTGTTACACCTGAATGATTATCACGAGCTAGACAGAGAAAATCCCGTGGTGTACAGAAAAAGGAAGCTCAGGCTGTGGCTAAGGAATCAGAGAGTCTAGGCGGGAGATAAGAAAATGAAGTTAAGCTTGCAGCCAAGACACCGGTCGTAAAGAGTTATCTCCGGAGAAGGAGGGGAACAGTTTGTGCAACCGAGCAGCTGCATCACATATGCAGTTCTGGAAGTGGCCCCACTACCTCAGGGAGAGGGAGCCACGGCACCTCAGGGTGAACGGAAGCTCTAGACCGGAGACCCCACCCGGCTGTATGACTCTCATGCAAGCCAGCTCACCACAGGGTGAACGGGGAGCTCATGGGCCGGAATCCCCACTAGGCCGCATCATGCGTCAAAGCAAACAGAACCTCATCTTCCTTATCTAGACCCCGATCATGACCAATGAATCCACCCACATTCCGGATGAGGTGCAGACCACCTCAGAGGAATCCAAAGTCCCACCCATCCGCAACTCTTGGAAGGTACGAAGCTACCTCAAGAGAAGTTGCCGTCGGAATCACCACTTCTCACTCGCTTGCTCACCGATAGAAAGGAAATGATTTCTCGCCCTGACAAAGAGAAATCAGCACGAAACTCCTCATTAACACTACCACCAGACCCACGCACAAGATCTAAGATTATTCTGTTGTGAATTATCAAGAGTAGCCTGATCACCTTTGATACGCCTGCACTCCGGTTAAGACCACAACCCCAGTGTCACATGCCATATCAATCTCAGTTAACTAAAGAATACATCTCTGTAACTTGACAAGTCAAGGTCCGATCTTCTTCAAACGACTGACAGATGGCCTGGCTCCCCTCATATACCCACCGGAGCCGTTCCGCCTTGCACGTCCAGCACGACCGCTCGTGAGTTATATTGTAACCCGAAAAAGTTGACATTTTTGCTGGTATACGGCAACTAGTAGCTTTTAGTATGGATCTCATGGAGGATAACCTTGACACCTCCCAAGGATGTGACCAGGCCCTCGCCTGAGGCTGTCACTCATCCCCTTTCCCATTTGTAACCTTGAGTTACCACCCGGCTGCTGTTGGGTCAGTAATACTCCTCTCTTTAAGATCTCGTCCCAGCCTGTGACTATTACTCATGAAATCTCACCCGGCCTCAATCCTCAGATTGGGTCCGGCTAGTCATACTAATTGCATGTCTTGGGGTGACCCCAGCGTGCTGGGTGTAACACTACCCCGTCCCTCACAAGGGTTCATCCTCAGACCAAAGTTCATCAAGCCTGACTGTTATTCCCTACTTGTTAAAAACCAAAAAACCTAACACATAGAAAAAATGGAAAACCTCCTTGCCGATAAAACCAAAAAACCTTAAACCAAGGAAAGCACAATTATCCACTACATCACACCATGTCCTCGGTGTCTTGTCAGCCATTAAAAACCTGGATCCCCTTATTGCTTCACCAGGAAAAGGTACTGACTCAGACTCGAAGTCTGACCCTCAGATCCTTCGCCACGTTGGGGTGCTTCCTGTAAAAGGTCCTAATCATCCCTTCCCCCGAGCCTAGAAAGTGCTCCAAGGTTTCCTCCTTCCAATTTTCCTTCTTGGGAAGCCCCACCCACTTCGTGAGGTACTTCACAGTGCCATCCTAATCATAGGAATCCCCATGATTTTGTCAATCTCCTATTGACCTTCTTCGACATCAACATCCATCTCATCAGCCTTGTTCCTAATCCTCTAAGGGTCAGGTTGAGAATGGCTTGCCTTGCTCGAAACACGATATGGTTTCAGCAACGAGACATGAAATACATCAGGAAAAAAAAAATTTACGTCCTTAGCGTCCGGACGCACTAGACACACTGAACATTTCAGATGCAACCTGCTTAACTCAGATGTAGATTGCTACGGCACCGTACGTCCGGACGCAGTACGCTATGGTATTTGCTTACCAGACGTAGGGTGGCAGGGAATATTCCTTCTGGACGTATGGTGTCAGGGCATTTTCCTTCTGGACGCAGCCTTGTCAGGGCAAATAGCATGTGGACGACGCATGTCATGGCACCATAGTTACGCTGGCTGTCAAGGCACAGAACATCGCAGTAAATACTCGCATCGCATTCACAAACACGCAGCGCGTTCCAGGCATAGTGACTTAGTCCAGTTCTATTCTTTATATCTAATGAACATCTATATTGCTACTACTACACTTCGCGTTTCCAGCACAAGCTCCCAGCATCCCATCCATCGCCGTGATCATCACATGTAGTAATGCTGTTTTGACATGCATAGCATTGCGCTGAGTGTGGGAAACAAAGGAAAATTGGCAAATAGGACACGACGCGATGAGCCCGACGCGATGGGTATGACACGATGAATCCGACTCGATTGTAGGAGGAGGATTCTGGGCACCGCGGGTGCCACACGTGGCGTGCTGTCTAGGGTTGGTGGCGTAGCACATGCTACGCCTAGCGCAGCGTATGGCGACTGTGGGTGGGTTCAGTGGAGTGTGGGGGCTTGGCACGAACATGCCCTTAGGGCTTCAGATAGAGCAGTCACATGCTAGCGCTAGCGCGGCGGATCCTCTCTAGGAGGCCGCCGCTCCTCGTCCTAGAATAGATCATGCTTCTCGTTGCCCCTCAACTGGTAGCAACACTTTTTATCGATTTTTTATTTTCCCCGCCCCGTGTAATAAGCGGTAAGTGCACCTCTTTATTTCCCTGCTCTGCAGTGGAAGCAGTAAGCACGACAGGAGACAGTCCCGTGAGACAGGCGAAGGAGGGAAAACAGAAGCATCGGGAAAACGGAACACACAACGGAAAGCGGAACGAGAACCGAGCATTGACACAAAAGAAAAGGAGAGTGGGTGAGCAACAAGAAGTAGCTCTCATGTCAAAACTAGCTGTATTGGACAGCAAGCAGTAAGCGCAGGGGCGCCCGCTACCGGTACTTAGTGATGCGTTTGGATCAGATATAATCTCAGAGGGCTGTAGACAGGGACATAAAACTTTCCTCGATACCGTAATCTTCCTGTTGGGCTTCGGGTGCACTTCGATAGCGTAATATCCTTACAATAGCGAACCTCCTTCTCTAGCATAGCCAGCACCTCCATGGGGAAAGGATCCTACTTGTAGGCTTCAGAGAATAGTTCGGCGATTTTGGCGTTGAGGAGTCCAAGTCCGCTGTCGAGTCCGCGTCTGTCATTGAGTCCGGCGCCGTGTTACTCGAGTCTGAGTCTGCGTCCGTCTTCGAGTCCGGCACTGCGTTCCTCGAGTCCGAGTCTGAGTCCGAGTCTGGCTTCGAGTCGTAGGATTTGGTGTGGTTTTATGACAGCATGGAAGTTTTCGGTCAGTTGTTTATCCCCCTCCATAGGAAGATCTCCGGATCTTCGAGTCAAAGAGTCTGGTTTGGCTCCCGCTTTCCACGGTCTGTAGACGATTTTGAAGTTGAATTGGGAGAGAAACTGCGCCCATCTCGCTTGCTGGTGGTTGAGCAGTTTGGTCGTCATGAAATATTCCAAGTTCTTGTGATCCGTTAAGACCGATATCGGGTTTTCCACTGATTGCAACTCTGCGCCCCACTCCTCAAACGCCCGGACAATTGCCATCAGTTTCTTGTCATAAATTTCATAGTTGCACTCAGCGGGGGAATGTTTCTGTGAAAAGAAGGCCACAGGGTGCAGGGTTCCCTCATGTTCGTATTGCGACAAGACTGCAGTGGAGACAAAGTCAGAGGCGTTGGTTTCCACCACAATGTCGTGGCCGTGATCAAACCAACGCAGAATGGGTGCTGTTGTAAAGCAGGTTTTTAGTTCATTAAACGATTGCTGTTGCTTTGTCTCCCACTCGAACGGCTGGCCTTTTCTTGTCAGCCGTGTCAGTGGCTCAACTAGCTTTGAGTATGGTTTGACGAATCGGCGGTAGAAATTTGTGAATCCCAAGAACGCTCACATATCTCATAGATTTTCGGGAGGGGGCCACACCTTCCCTGTTGCAACCTTGGACGGATCCATCTTGATGCCATCCGCACCAATGATTAGTCCCAGATACTTAACTTCCATTTTGTAGAATTCATATTTTTCCGGTTTGAGGTGGAGGCCAGCATCCGTCAGTCGTTCCAATACTCGGTGGACATGCCGAGTATGTTCTTCCATCGTATCCGAATGAATCAATATATCATCAAGGTAGGCTAACGTAATGTGATCGAGGAAAGGAGCCAAGGTTTCGTTGATGAATCGTTGGAAATCTGCTGGCGCGTTGGTCAGGCCAAACGGCATTACCAATGATTCGAATAGGCCGTAATGCGTTCGGAAGGCAGTATTCCATTCTTCTCCTTCTGCCATTCAAATGAGATTGTACGCTCCACGAACATCCAATTTCGTGAAAAACCGAGCCTTAGATATTCCCATCAGTGTTTCCTGAATCAGTGGAAGGGGGTAACGATTTTTGATGGTTCCTTTGTTGATGCCTCTGTAATCTACCACCAATCGCAATGATCTGTCACCCTTCTTGACAAACAGGATCGGGGCTCCAGCCAGGGATGAAGAGGCCCGGATAAATCCCTTATCCAAATTTAACTTGATCCATTTCTTGCAGGCTTCCAACACGTGATGGGCAAGGGAATATAGCGGTCCAAAGGGTGGTTCGAATCCCTCTTTCAAGGGAATGCAGTGGTCGTAGGGGCAGTGTGGAGGTAACTTATTTGCAATGGATTCGCAGAACAGGGAAAGGAACAAGTGATATTAGGGAGGGATTAGGGATTTCAATCGCTTATAGTCTGGAGGCTCTGCCTGCTAGGGTGTCTTGCGGGTTCCGTGTAGACATTTCAAGAGCTTTGTTCATGTCATACAAGCTCATAGCAAAGATTTGAACTGATTCCTTTTGTTGGATTAGTTTCTTCAAGGAAGCCGAAGAGATTACGCAAATCGCAGGAGACTTAGATTTGAGGTTCGATGCCACGTCGGGTGGCTTCGGTGCCACATCTGGGCGTGGCGTTGTAGTTCCTCTCGGCATTGTAGTTTCTTTCAGCATTGTAGTTCCTTTCGGCGTTGTAGTTCCTTTTGGCATTGTAGTTCCTTTTGGCATTTCTGTTGCCATGTTTGTCGTCTTTGGCACCATACCTATTGTCTGTAATGCCACTCGAGGTGCTGCCGGTGGATTTCGGTGGTTGGGGCACTGAAATCGGACCGAATTACTGACAAAATCGGTAATGATGGCTTGGCTTCAGAGCCAAGGAATCCCGAGAACAAGCGAGAAGTGTCCTAACTTGGTGATGAAAGCAGGCAACATTTCGGTGTGATCCTGTATTTGACAGGAAATCTTGGTGAGATGGGTGATTTTGCCGGATTCGATGGGTCGTCCATCGATTACTTCGAGATCTTTGGGAGGGTTTAGTCCATAGCGGGAAAATTTGTGTTGGCGTACAAAGTTTTCGTCAATGAATACAAAGCCCATTGCACCTGTGTCAATCATTGCAGGAGTTTGGATAGAATGGTCACCATTACGGAGAGTGGCTGCAACAAAAAGATGCTCTCCTTCTAATTCACATTCTTCCACGCCTCGACCAACTACAGCAGGCAATTGCAAATGGGGAAACGAAGAAAACAATAGGGAACATCCCATACCGGTGCCAAACGGTTGGCATGGGACAGCTAGTTTTCCGATTGCTCATTCGGAACAGCAGCGTCAGGTTCGGCATTCGTATTGACGCTGGCTGCCATAGTTAGACGGTGATTCCGAGAGGTAGCGTGTTCGGGGCATTCGCGGAGGAAGTGACCAACAGTTCCGCAATACAGACATTCGCTCTGGGCCATGCGTTCTTGTCTGATACGATTTTTCTCCGCAGTCCTCTGCGTGGCCAATAAGTCCATAGGCGCCATATCATAATGTCCGCTGTTGGTGCCCATTGGATTCGCTGGAGCCAGGGTGGGGGTGCTGGCTGAGGATGACCCGGAGTGGGGCACTCACTGGATACGGCAAGGCTGGACCCGTTCTGCGGCACGAGCACGAATCTGATTGTCCAACTCCCGACAAATCTGGATCAAATGACCCAGACTATCGGATGGAGGAAGGGAGGTGACAAAGGCATCTTTTATTTCATCCGAGAGGCCTTGGTACAATTGTTCTCTCTGGGCCTCTTCGTTCCAGTTTAGGTCTCCTATGATTTGACCAAACTCGGCGAAATAGGCGGGAAAAGTGACGCTGTTTTGCTTGAGTTTTCAAATCTCACGGTTGGCGGTGCAGGTTCTGTTGGGGTTATCGAATGCCTGGCAGAGGACGTCGAGGAGTGCATTCAGGGATTGGAGCCGGATTCGTCCAGTATTCTCAGATACATAGACGTGAATCAGACAGAGGGTGGCTCCCGAGACGCGGTTGACTGCATATAGGAGGCACGCTTGGTCGTCATGGTAACGATGGGGTTATGCGGCCAACTTATTACACAGCTAGATAATCCAGGTGCGCAATTCTTCGGCCTTACCGCCATCGAAAATTGGTGCATCAGGAAACCCCTTCTGGGCGGCGTTGGCACCACCCTGAGCTGTAGCTGTGACACTGGGGTTGTAGCGTAACCGGAGTGCAGAGAGAATCAAAGGTAATCAGGCTACTTTTTGATAATTCACAATGGAATAATCTTAGATCTTTTGTTCGGGGGTTTTCGTTGAGAGCGTGTTCGATCCTGTCTCCTCTCCTTTCTCAATGGGCGAAAACCTCGTTGGCTATATAGTCTTCTTTCGGCGTCACGTGGTTTCTCTAGAGAACCCGTACTTCTCATTCCTCCCCGAGGATTTCTATCCGCTAGTGAAGAACACGAAACCCCACGGGCCGGTTCTTACAACCTCATTGGTCCTGGTCGGTCTAACGATAAGCCGACTGATTCCCGCACCGCGTAATCCCCTCAAACCCAGCGGGTGAGTGAATTACCGGCCTATCAGAGAAAGAGGGGGTATCGGTTCTATGACCTCACTCCTCGTATCTCGTATTTAGTTGCATTTTGTTACACCTGAAATATCTCGAGTACATAGCCAAGTTAGAGGGAGGAGTACGTAAGGATAACGGAGCGCGCTCAGAGAGTCTAGGAGGGAGATAAGGTCCGGAGATGAGCTTACGGCCGAGACGGACCTAAGACACATATCTCCGGAGGTGAGGGGAAGATTGCAAACGACGAGAAATGCTTGGGCTAGGACCCCTCCCGAGGGGATGCCATGTCACCTGCTGATGGCGTACGGACCACCAGACTCAGGCTAGGACCCCACCCGAGGGGATGCCACGTTACCTGCTGATGGTGCGTGTAAGAAGAGTCTGGCAGGAAAGCACCACATCCGCTTGCATGAAACCTCATCTCCCCTTATCTACACCCTGCCAGGACCAACGAGTTGCTCACGGGGTCCCTGCACCTCGGGGGAATCCAAATCCGAGTCACCACCTCTCACGCCGGCATCGCTCAGATATAAAACTAAGGCTTTGCCCCGACGAGAGGGGAGGGACCAGGACGAACATCACCAACACTACCACCGAAACCCACACACACAAGATCTAAGATTATTCCGTTGTGAATTATCGAAAGTAGCCTGATTACCTTTGATTCTCTCTGCACTCTGGTTACACCACAGCCCCAGTGTCACACTATAATCTTGATCTCAAAATCACCCTACTTTCATGCCCTCATTCGAACAAGATCACTTCCGTTTGCTCGACTTAGCCACGATTCTCGAACCCCAGTCAAGCTACCAATTTGACTATACCTTCGGCTCAATCGACGAGGAAATAGCAACCACCGCGAGGGAAGAAAACGAGTGGGACGAGTACAACAACGGACCGACCCCTATCGAACTCAACGACACTACGCCTTGGCACTGGTATACCCAATACTGGTCCACTTGCACCCTGCTTTGACAAAGCGCCGATCTCAACGGACTCTAATTCCGAGAAATCTGGGACTACGAATTTCAAGACTACGAAACCATATACACAGGACATTTCCTCGACCAATACTAAGCCACAATGACCTCTTCGGACTTCAATATGCTCCGGCTGGAGGCGCACCGAAACTTGCTCCAGATCACCGATGGGACCCCCTCTCCCGAACAAGCGTTGGAGGTAGCCAACCCAGCCGTATGGCTCCGAATCATGGTGCGACAACAGTGACAGGCCGAAAACGACCTACGACAGCTTACCCAGCTGTGCGACAACACGATCGACAGAACCAATCAACGAATGCCGCAGATCGAAGAAGCCTACCAAACACTGCTTGAAGGGACCTGGTATGTATATGACCGAGTAAACGCTAATGAGGAAATAGCCGAAGCATGGGTCCGCAGCGAGCTGGCAAACGCCGCCAATGCCTACCAGACCTTCGCGCAGAATGTTTGGCAGGCCATCCTGGACAGAACCCAGGAGGACCACCAGCGGAAGATATGCCAGGCCACACAGCTCACTCGCCTAAACGACGCCCTGGCTTTCCTGGCAGAAGCCAACACCGCCCGAAGCCAGCACTTGGTCACTTTCCAAGGTAACGTAGAGATATGGGCTGCGGACCATCAAAGAAAAGTCAACCAAATGGAGAGAGAGCTGCGACAAGCCAGGGACGAAATCCGATGGATAGCCACCCGGATACCCCTCTGAGGGTCCCCAACTACGAGACTCCCGTCCCCAGAACCCCCGCACGCATGGCGTAGCCCAGCTAGGCCCCCCAGCACCAGCATCGCAACCGCACCCGCTGCGCCTGTACCACTCCCGACTCTCCGAAGCCCCGTCCGGCTCACCCCCGCTCCTCCGACCAGAAGATCACGACGGCCGGCGATCCCAGCATCACGTCCACCAACGCCACCCCTGGCCTCGACACCAGAAATGCGGCGGCACCTGGAGGAACTCAGACGCCACGTATCCCCAAGACCGCCAATGTACGGGTCCGCGGCAGGACAGGGAGGAAGTCCCCCCTCGACACCACCGGGATCATCTGCGGGACCACCCTCGCGTCCGCCATCCGAACCACCCTGTCCGCTGTCCAGACGCCTGCACTCTCCATCGCCACCTAGGAATCCAGCACCTACAATTACCACGCAGGACCTCGTACGACTAGTGGCAGAAGCAGTGGAAAGGGCCCGACAGGCCGAGCAACCCGCGAGCGCGACCCGAATACACACCTCGAGATTAAAAATGGAAAACCCGGAAAAATTCGACGGGAAAAGTTCCACCACCTTCAACCAGTGGTGGGAATCAGTCACCATGTACCTAGGATTTTATCCCGAAACTACCAACCGGCAAAAAATCGCCTGGGTCGGAACCCTCCTGACGGACACGGCTCTGGTATGGCACCTACACCGGTATCGAGGACTGCGGGAAAACGACACCTGGGCCAACTATTCGGCGGCCATCCGTGCCAAATACCACAATGAGCGAGAGGCGGCGGATGCCCAGCTAAAACTTGGTCAGCTCAGATACCAGGGATCCATCCGCGCCTACCTCACGGAGTTCAGGGCGCTAAACAACTTCGTCCGTGCAACGGGAGAAGCGCTACGAGAAAAGGTCGATCTAGCCATGCCGGACGTAATACTCGACATGCGGTTCGCCCACTACCTCGAAGATTTCGCGGATGACGAAGGATTCCTGCAAGCCACGCACCAAGCAGGCCTTCAGGTGGAAAAGAAAAAGGCGTTAAAACAAGCCCGAGAACAGATGAAGGGAACTAGCACCTCGGGGGCCAGCGGTCGAAACGACGACCGGAAAAAACAAGAAGGGAAAAAGGGAGAAACAACCTCAAACAAGGCCGATACGAGCAAGCATCGCCAGACCCAAGTAGGAACCCCGGTAGGAAGACCCACGTGGTGGGGCGCCAAGGACCACTGGGCCTCGAAGGAGGAAGCTTTAAAAGGTGTTCCGCAGAAGGAACAAGAAGCATACTTTAAGAACCGAGACGACTGCTGGCGATGCGGCCGGACTGGCCACTGAACCTTCGAATGCTTCTCGTTCAACACCCTACAAGACACCCCGTTACCAAAAGCCCCTTGGAAAACCGCCGCCGCGGCGGTATCGAACGGAAAGAGAAGGCGAGAGGAGGAAGAAGAAGAGCTCCCAGCGACTAAGCAGCAAAAAGTAGCTGCCGTCGAAGCCATGGACACGAATGTCCAGACCCCAGTGTGGGAGGACTCCGAATCGGATTTTTAAGAGGTCGGGACCCGCCGCAACCCGAAACCTCTACAATAATATGCGGACTATCCCGGAAGCGGAAAAACCCAGAACCCAGTACTGGAACCCAGTCAAAGAAACCAAGTGAAGGAACGCGCGGCACCCGCCCGGTCATCACCATGTTGCTACACCTGGACGGAAAAACCCACCAAGTTGAAGTGCTACTGGATACCGGATGTTCCGTAGCACTCCTCAACCAACAAACCGTGGAGAAACTAGGCATCGCAAAAAAGGAACACAAACGAACCCACAGCATCGAAAGCTACACGGGAGAAAGCGTCAAAGGGGCAGGCCAATTTTTCACAGAGCCAATACTCCTCCAGCACCGAAGGCATTACTCAAAGGAGAAATTCAAAATTTCACCAATGGAAACAGGTATCAACGCCTTCCTCCCGTTCGAATGGATAATGGCGCATCCACCACAGGGGATTTGGACAAACGAAGAAATACGGTTTAACAGCGTGGAATGCATAAGGAAATGCACCCGGTACGAGACAAACCCCTTCTCCCTAACGTGGGACGAATCGATAGCAGCCGACCCTGAGGCAAGAGTCATCAGATACGTGTCGGCAGCAACGGAAGGGGACCCGCTGGAGGCAGTGCCAATGGAATTCCAGCAGTACCTCGGGATCATGGGGAAAGAGGCGGCGGACACCTTGCCCAAACACCGACCCTACGATTGCAAGATCGATCTTCTGGAAGGAAGCATGGCGCCATGGGGACCTATTTACCCTCTCTCGGAGGAAGAACTCCAGACCCTGAGAGAATGGCTAAAGGAAATGGAACGAACAGGGAAAATCCGGCGCTCCACGTCGCCAGCAGGATCCCCGATCCTCTTCGTACCTAAACTGCACGGACGAGGACTCCATCTCTGCGTCGACTACCGCGCCCTAAATAAAATCACAGTCCCGAACCGATACCCGTTACCCTTGATGCAGGAACTGCAAGATAGGGTGAGAGGGGCGAAATGGTTCACGAAGATGGACCTAAAGAACAGATTCCACCTCATCCGGGTAAAAGAGGGCAACGAATGGAAGACCGCATTCCGAACCCGCTACGGCCTTTTCAAATTCCAGGTAATGCCCTTCGGACTGACCAACGCCCCCTCCACCTTCCAAGACATGATGAATCATGTGTTTTCCAACATGCTGGATGTGGGAGTAATAGCATACATGGACGACAAACTCGTTTACGCAGACACCGAAGAAGGACACGACCGAACGGTTAAGGAGGTGCTCAAAAGACTGCAAGCAAACGGGTTGGCAATCTCCCCGGTAAAATGCGTCTGGAAGGTCGAAGAGGTAGAATTTTGGGGATACATAATCGGAAAAAATGGGGTAAAAATGTCGACGGAGAAAGTGGAGACGATCCTAGGGTGGAAAACCCCGAACTCGCTAACGGAAGTTCCATCCTTTCTGGGATTCGCCAACTTCTACCGACGTTTCATACAAAATTACTCGCGGGTGGCAAAACCCCTGACAGAGCTCACCAAGAAAGAAAAAGGAAAAGAATGGGCATGGAACCCCAAAGCGGAAGCCGCCTTTAAGGACCTTAAACACCGCTTCACCACGGCTCCGATCTTGGCTCATTACGACCCGGCGAAACCAGTCATCATCGAGACCGACGCATCCGACTTCATCCTAGGAGCCGTCCTATCACAACGAGACAAGGAAGGACGTCTCCACCCGGTGGCCTTCCACTCCAGAAAGTTCAAACCTGCCGAGATCAATTACGAAATCCATGACAAGGAGCTCTTGGCGATAGTGGATGCCTTCAAACACTGGAGACGCTACTGTTAGGGAGCAGCCCACCAGGTCCAAGTACTGTCGGACCACCACAACCTGGAATACTTTACCACCACTAAAGTATTAAACCGACGGCAAGTCCGCTGGGCACAGGAATTAGCCGGGATAGACTTCAAAATCTTCTACCAACCCGGGTCGCAGAACGGCAAACCAGATGCATTATCGAGGCGTCCGGAGTACCGCCCAGAAAAGGGGGGGTAGAAAACCAGCCAATTATGACGGTTTTGGGAAAAAATCACTTTGAGGAACGACTAACAAGATCGTTCATCTGCTCCTCGGCACGGCTGGCTTCACTCCCGGAAAGAAAGTGGACAGAGGAATTCCTGGCGAAGGTCAGGGAAGAAGGAAAGAAGGACGAAGCCTATGAACAGGCAAAGAAACAGGAAGCGGCGACGGAAGAACCGTCGCCGAAGGACCGAACGGTCAGGGAACTGAGTCGCGAGAATGATCTACTGTACCGATGGAACCTGCTCTGGGTACCGAAGGGATTGGTGCAGAGCATTACGGAATCGGAACACGACACAAAGGTGGCAGGACACATTCGGCAGGACAAAACCATCGAACTAATTCGACGAAACTTTTGGTGGCCAAAGATGAACGACCGAATCATCGACTTTGTCAGAAGCTGCCCCGAATGCCAACAAAACAAGACGTCCCGACACCCACCCTATGGGCTGTCCTCCCCGCTAGAATTACCGTACGCCCCATAGCAGTCCATAGCAATGGACTTTATCACGGAACTTCCAACCTCGGACAAATGCGACCAACTATGGGTGGTCATTGACCGGTTCACCAAGATGACGCACTTCCTCCCCTTGAAAACAAAGGAAAAGACAGAGGCAGATTTGGCTGTCATTGTCGCCCGAGAAATATGGAAGTATCATGGCCTCCCCACTGACATTGTGTCAGACCGTGACTCCAGGTTTACCTCAGAAACTTGGAAAGAGTTCCTACGACTCGCGGGAATCTGGCCCCGAATGTCAACTGCATTTCATCCCCAGACCGACGGCCAAACAGAGCGGCTCAACCAAACGATCGAAGCCTACCTCCGAGCATTGGTCTGCAAAGAACAAGACGACTGGGTAAGACTGCTGCCGATGGCCGAGTTCGCCTACAATAACTCGACCACCATGGGTAATGGTATGTCCCCATTCTACGCCAACTACGGCTTCCACCCAGCAGCCATGAACCCCGCGTCAACAGAACCCCTCAACCCAGCAAGCCAAGTCTACGCCCACTGGATGCGCGCTGTGCACGACGACTCCCGAAAAGGGTTGGAAGATGCGCAGGAGCGAATGCGCCGATACACTGACCCGGCACGAAAGGAACCCCCAGCATACCGAGTAGGAGACTTGGTAATGCTCAATGGCCGGAACATCAAAACGCGCCACCCTTCGAAGAAACTGGACCACAAGAATCATGGTCCCTTCCAGATCGAGAAAATCGTCTCCCCCCTGGCCGTCCGCCTCACGCTGCCACGGAAGTGGAAGATCCACAACGTCTTCCACGTCTCACTGCTAGAACCCTACCGAACCAGCAAACACCGGGCGCCACCTGACCCGTCAAAGGTACTTCGGGAAGCGGACGACATCGAGGAATCGGAAGAGTCTGACGTGGAAGAAGTCATGGCCTCGGTCGAACGCGGCCGAGGAAATAACCAACGAATCTTATACCTCGTCAAATGGCTCGACTATCCGGAACGCAAAGACAGGACAGAAGAGCCATTTGAAAACTTTTCAGTAGGCGGTTTGGAGAAACTCCGAGAATTTCATCAAAGGAACCCAGACGCGCCGAGGGACTATCGGCTCACCGACGCCTAGACGGGATGTCCATAAAAGGGCCCGACGAGGCAGGAGCGGTAGTAGGATGAAGCGGTTGGAGGAATTCACCCCACACGGACAAAGACCTGCTTCTCAGGCACAAGAACCCGGCAAAGGACACGTTGGACTCGATCAGATGAGAGCCGTAGGCGTTTGGTGTGGCACACCTGTGTCTGTACACCTATGAAGGGTGAGGAGCACCCGGGCACGGACCCTGAGTCGAGAAGGTCACTCGTTCCAAGTGTCCCAAGTCCGGAAAAACCTCATATGCTCCCATCTGTGAACAACCAACCTATCCCGAGACGGCCGAACAACTCCGCGCCAGGGTAATTGCCGAGGCAGACGAAACCACCAACAGGTGGCGGATCCTGTCGACCGACGGACACGTCTGTGTGCACACCATTGGCCCGTTCGGCTTGCTCGGGCTTGGTCACTCCTTCCATGTGCCCCGCCGAAAGCCAACAGGATGCGCGCAGTGAAAACTGGTGCTTTCGCCCTCCCAAACGTGGCTGCCCGGCGGGAGATGACGACGTAGGGGTACGCACCGGCCTACCCCGAGGGCCCAGCCATTCCGACGGATTACAGAGAATGATGCCCTGATCTGGTGGCTGGGAGGGCTGCAGGGGTGGAGGACTGCAGTCCGTGACGCTGAAGGAACTTCGGCGTTGAAAGAACCTTATGGGCAGAGAAGAGATGGGCTACCCCGAGAAAGTGTTAGCACTCGGGACAAGGCTAAAAAAGGGAGGTAGTGTTACACCTGAAAAATCTCGAGTACATAGCCAAGTTAGAGGGAGGAGTACATAAGGATAACGGAGCGCGCTCAGAGAGTCTAGGAGGGAGATAAGGTCCGGAGATGAGCTTACGGCCGAGACGGACCTAAGACACATATCTCCGGAGGTGAGGGGAAGATTGCAAACGACGAGAAATGCTTGGGCTAGGACCCCTCCCGAGGGGATGCCATGTCACCTGCTGATGGCGTACGGACCACCAGACTCAGGCTAGGACCCCACCCGAGGGGATGCCACGTTACCTGCTGATGGTGCGTGTAAGAAGAGTCTGGCAGGAAAGCACCACATCCGCTTGCATGAAACCTCATCTCCCCTTATCTACACCCTGCCAGGACCAACGAGTTGCTCACGGGGTCCCTGCACCTCGGGGGAATCCAAATCCGAGTCACCACCTCTCACGCCGGCATCGCTCAGATATAAAACTAAGGCTTTGCCCCGACGAGAGGGGAGGGACCAGGACGAACATCACCAACACTACCACTGAAACCCACACACACAATATCTAAGATTATTCCGTTGTGAATTATCGAAAGTAGCCTGATTACCTTTGATTCTCTCTGCACTCTGGTTACACCACAGCCCCAGTGTCACACGTTTGCAGTTCGTCCGGAGATTAGCCCCTTAGGTCCGTTTACGGCCACAAGGTCTAAACCCGAGGCTATCTCCCGCCTAAACTGTCTGAAGCCGACTAGACTCGACTTTCTCCGTCGAGCAGTTCTGAGTAAAGTCTCACGTGCCCTGACTATGTAACTAACTAAGTACCTTTTCCCCGTGTTTCCTTTGAGGTGTAACAGTAGCCATGGCCATCACCTGGGCCTGCAACTGGGTGAACCGCTATTCGAGGGTGGAGCTGGAAGCGTCCGTATCCATGGGTTCCAAACTCATTACGAGTAGGTTAGAATAAAAGATGCAATCTAGTGTAAAGGTGGCGGTTGTCCGAGGTACTCGAGTGAGTTCTGGTGATGCAAGTGAGAGTGGGAGCGAAAGCGGGGGGGTGGGGGGGAAACGGGAATGGGAATGGGAATGGAACGGGAACGGGAACGAGAACGGAAAGGGAACGGGAACGGGAACGGGAACGGGAACGGGAACGGGAACGGGAACGGGAACGGGAACGGGAACGGGAACGGGAACGGGAACGGGAACGGGAACGGGAATGGGAACGGGAACGGGAACGGGAACGGGAACGGGAGACAGAGACCGACAGCGTCAGACGGACGTGTCGGACAAAGATACGGACAGTGTCAGACGGACATGTCAGACAAGAACGGACAACGTCAGACAGATGTGTGGGACAGGGAGATGGACAGCATCGGACGGATATGTCGGACAGAGAGTAGGACAGCGCTGGACAGACGTGTCGGACAAGAACGGAAAACATCAAACGGATATTTCGAACATAGAGACGAACAGTGTCGGACGGACGTGTCGGACAGAGACGGGCGGCACTAGACTAGCATCACCGATACGGAGATACAGTGGCAACGAAGGAAACGGAGGAAACAGAGACGAGGTTGATATTCCGAATAGAATACAAGAGGTTGCATGAAGAGAAGAAGAAGACAAAACACAGGAGACAGCACTCCTTACATACACAGTTCTTGCAACTCCCATACGTCCTCTGTGACACTGGGGTTATATCGCAACCGGAGTGTGGAGAGAATCAAAGGTAATCAGGCTACTTTCGATATTTCAGAAAAGGAATAATCTTAGATCTTTTGTTTGGGGTTTTCATTGAGAGCGCATTCGATGCTGTCTCCTCTTTTCTCAACGGGTGGAAACTTCTCCAGCTATATATTCTTCTTTCGGTGTCACGTGGTTCCTCTAGAGAACCCATACTTCTCATCCTTTCCCGGGGATTCTGTCCGCTGGTCAAGACCCCAAGACCCCACGGGCCCGGTTCTTACAACCTCATTGGTCCTGGTCGGTCTAACAATAAGCCGACTGTTTCCCGCACCACGTAATTCTCTCAAGCCCTGCGGGTGAGCAAATTACCGGCCTATCAGAGAAAGAGGAGATATCGGTTCTATGACCTCACTCCTCGTATCTCGTATTTTGTTGCGTTTGCAGTTTGTCCAGAGATTAGCCCCTTAGGTCCGTTACGGCTGTAAGGTCTAAACCCGAGGCCATCTCCCGCCTAGACTCTCTGAGACCGACTAGGCTAGACTTTCTCCTTCGAGTGGTTTGAGTAAAGTCTCGCCTGCCCTGACTATGTAACTAACTAAGTATCTTTTCCCGTGTTTCTTTTTAGAGGTGTAACACTACTCCCCCCTTCTCTAGCTTTGTCCCGAAGCTGAGAGAGATCCTTTTTACCTAGGTAGCCTGTCTCTTTCTGATTAGATATTGCTGGGCATAATGCTTGCCCGCTGAATGTAGTCCTCCACCCCTGCATCCCTCCCAATCGCTGGCCAGCCGGTTGACGCCGGGGAGCCTCGGATGATTGGGCCCTCAGAGTAAGCCGGTGCGTACTCTTACTGTTGTGCCATATTGAGTCGTACTCGCCGCCGCGCTGTGTCAAGGCTTGGCCAGCTCGGTGGGGTTCTGGGGTCACAGTCGGCACACCGAATCGGGAGAGGCATGTTGTCCTTCATGCTAGTAACTCGTATACTCGGCCGTGACCGCACCCATGTCCTTCCGGGGGGAGACTAGTATGCTGGAGCAGTGACAGCGCTGTCGGGGACTCACTTCACCGCTTGTATGCCACCTGCGCCGGTTCTGCCGGTCCGAGTCAGTCGCCAAGAGGTCGATACGTCTGTTTTGAATGGTTTTCCTGACTCACAGCAGTTTCGATCACATGGACTCTTCGTCGGGCGCCGGGTCACCGGCTTTGTTGTACTGTCGGATCGGTGCCTGAGAAGCGGGTCTTCTCGTGTAATTCGGGGCCTGAGAAGTGGGTCTTTCTTCGGCTTGTCATGAGTGTGTGTGGGATGAAGTCCTCCAGCCCCTTCATCCCTACTACCGCTCGTGCTTTGCCAGGCCCTTTTATGGACGTCCTGTCTTACGCGTCGGTGAGTCGGTAGTCCCTCGGCGCGTCTGGGTTTCGTCAATGAAACTCCCGAAGTTTCTCCAGACCAGCTACCGAAAAATTGTCGAATGGCTCTTCCTTCCAGTCTTTGCTTTCCAGATAGTCAAGCCATTTGACAAGGTAGAGAATTCGTTTGTTATTTCCCCAGCCGCGTTCGACCGAGGACATAACTTCTTCGACATCGTATTCTTCCGACTGTTCGATGTCGTCCGCTTCCCGGAGTATTTTTCAGGGGTCCGGTGGTGCCCAGTGTTCGCTGGTTTGGTATGGCTCGAGTAGCGAGATGTGGAAGACGTTGTGGATCTTCTATCTCCGGGGCAGTATGAGGCAGCCGGCCTGGGGGGAGACGATTTTTTCGATCTGAAAGGGACCATGGTTCTTGTGGTCCAGTTTCCTCGAGCGGCAGCGTGTTTTGATGTTGCGTCCATTGAGCATTACTAAGTCTCCTACCTGGTAAGCTGGGGGTTACTTTCGTGCCGGGTCGGTGTATTGGCGCATTCGCTCCTGTGCTTCTTCCAATCCTTTCCGCGACTCATTGTGTACTGTATGAATCCAATGCGTGTAGGCCTGGCTCACTGGGTTAAGGGGTTCCGTTGACGCAGGATTTATGGCTGCCAGATGGAAGCCATAGTTAGCGTAGAACGGGGACATCCCATTACCCGAGGTGGTCGAGTTGTTGTAGGCAAACTCGGCCATCGGTAGCAGTCGCACCCAGTCATCGTGATCCTTGCTAATGAACGCTCGGAGGTAGGCTTCGATTGTCTGGTTGAGCCACTCCGTTTGTCGGTCGGTCTGTGGGTGGAATGCCGTTGACATCCGAGGCTGAATCCCTGTGAGTCGTAGGAACTCCTTCCACACTTCCGACGTAAACCTGGAGTCTCGGTCTGAGACGATGTCAGCCAGGAGACTGTGGTGCTTCCATACTTCCCTTGCAAAAATGATCGCCAGGTCGTCCGCCGTTTTTCCTTCCCTTCTGAGAGGAAGGAAGTGCGCCATCTTGGTGAATCGGTCGATGATTACCCACAGCTGATCGCAGTTGTCCGAGAGCGGAAGTTCCGTGTTGAAGTCCATTGCTATGGATTCCCATGGGGCGTACGGCAATTCCAGTGGGGAGGACAGCCCGTATGGTTGGTGCCGGGATGCCTTGTTCTGCTGACGCTCTGGGCAGCTTCTGACGAAGTCGATGATTCGTTCCTTCATTTTTGGCCACCAGAAGTTTCGTCGGATTAGTTCGATGGTTTTATCCTGCCCCATGTGCCTGGCCACCTTCGTGTCGTGTTCTGATCTCATAATCCTCTGTACCAGTCCCTTTGGTACCCAAAGCTGGTTCCGCCAGTACAGTAGGTCGTTTTCATAGTTCAATTCCCTGGCCTTTCGGTCCTTCGGTGACGGGTCCTCCGTCACCGCTTCCTGTTTCCTTGCCTGATCATAGGCTTCATCCTTCTTCCCTTCTTCCCTGACACTAGCCAGGAATTCCTCCGTCCACTTTCTTTTCGGGAGTGATGCCAGTCGTGCCGTTGAGCAGCTGAACGATCGCGTTAGTCCTTCCACGAAGTGATTTCTTTCCAAAACCGTCGTGACCGGCTGGTTTTCTACCCCCCCTCTTTCAGGGCGGTACTCTGAATGCCTTGACAGTGTGTCTGGCTACCCGTTCTGTGTTCCTGGACGGTAGTAGATTTTGAAGTCAATGCTGGCCAGTTCTTACGCCCACCTTGCTTGTCGTCGGTTCAGTACTTTAGTCATAGTGAAGTACTCCAAATTGTGGTGGTCCGAGAAGACCTGCACCTGGTGAGTCGCCCCTTCGCAGTATCGTCACCAGTGTTTGAAGGCGTCCCCTATTGCCAAGAGTTCCTTGTTGTGGATTTCATAGTTGATTTCTGCGGGTTGGAACTTTCTTGAGTGGAAAGCTACCGGATGTAGGCGTCCTTCCTCGCTTCGCTGCGATTGTACCGCTCCTAGCGCGAAGTCCGATGCGTCTGTTTCAATGATGATTGGTTTCTTTGGGTCGAAGTGGGCTAGGATCGGTACCGTGGTGAATCGGTGTTTGAGTTCACGGAACCCAGCTTCCGCTTTCCGATTGCAGGCCCATTCCTTACCAGACTCCTTTTTTGTCAGCTCCGTAATGGGTCCTGCTATCCAGGAATAATTCAGGATGAATCGTCAGTAGAAGTTGGCGAAACCCAGGAAGGATTTGGACTTCTGTTAGCGATCTCAGGGTCTTGCAGTCGAGTACTGCCTGTACTTTGTCGTCCGACATTCTGATCCCGTTTCTTCCGATGATGTACCCCAGAAACTCGACTTCCGTAGCCTTCCATACGCATTTTTCCGGAGAGATTGCCAGTCCGTTGCTCTGTAGTCTTTTGAGTACCTCCTTGACCGTTCGGTCATGGCCTTCTTCCGTGTCGGCGTAGACTAGTATGTTGTCCATATACGCTAGTACTCTGATGTCTAGCATGTCCGAGAGCACGTGGTTCATCATATCCTGAAAGGTGGAAGGGGTGTTCGTTAAACCGAACGGCATTACCTGGAATTCGAACAGGCCGAAGCGGGTTCTAAACGCTGTTTTCCATTCATCTCCTTCTTTTATACGGATCAGGTGGAACCCATTTTTTAGATCCATTTTGGTGAACCACTGCGCTCCCTGGACCCGATCCTAAAGTTCTTGCATCAACGGTAGGGGCTACCTGTTGGGAATAGTGATGCGGTTCAGGACTCGGTAGTAGACGCAGAAGTGGAGCCCTCTTCCGTGGGGTTTTGGTACAAAGAGAATGGGGGATCCGGCGGTGGATGTGGAGCGTTTAATTTTCCCTGTTCGCTCCATTTCTTTCAACCATTCTCGGAGCACCTGGAGCTCTTCCTCTGAGAGCGGGTAGATTGGTCCCCAGGGTGGCATGCTTCCCTCCTGGAGGTTGATCTGGCAGTCGTACGGTCGGTGGTCCAGCAGCATCTCCGCTGCTTCCTTCCTCATTATCCTGAGATATTGTCGGAATTCCATGGGTACTTTTTCCAAGGGTTCCCCTTCTTCGACCGCTGATATGGGTCCGATTAGCTGGGCGTTGGGGCAGTGGGCCACGCTTTCGTCCCAGGTGAGCGAGAAGTCCGCTTGTTCGAATTTTGTGCATTTTTCGAGGCATCTGGCACTATTGAACTGTATCTCCAGGTCCTGCCAGACCCCTTGAGGAGGACATTCCGTGATCCACCAGAAGGGGAGAAATATGTCGGTTCCTTCTTCCATGGGGAATACTTCGAAACTTTCCTTCGTGAAATGCCATCAGTGCTGTAAGAGCATGGGCTCCGTGTAGTATTGCCCTGCTCCTTCCACGGTTTGGCCCATGAAGTTTTCGATGGGAATTGCCATGTCGTGTTGGCGCAGCGGAATTCCTAGCTTCTCCACCGTTTTCTGATTGATCAACGGTATCGAGCATCCGGTGTCTAGGAGGACTCCGACCCAATGGTCTTTCTGTCCTTGTTTTAGTACCATCGTTAGCATAGGTCTTGGGCCCCCTTTAGGCTTTTTGCTCGCTTCCTGTCTTTCTTTCGTGCCCTTCCTCTTCTGGCCCATCCCACAGGTAGGGTCTTTGGTCTCGGGTAGCGGCCGGGCCCCGGACCCCTTAAAAATCCTCCTCGCTTTCCCACATGGGTTCCGTATCCATGGTGTCAGCCGCCACTGTTTTTTGTACCTTCGGCGCCGGGCTGGGAGTTTCTTCTTCCTCCTCGGGTTCCCTTTGCCGCTTCGTCCCGGCTGCTTTCTTCCAGGGTGCTGCAGGGAGGTTGGTACCTTTCACAGAGGCACCCACGAAGCATTGGGCCACCTGGTGCCCTGATCGTCCGCATCGATGGCAGCCTCGGCCAGCCATATGTTCTCTTTTTTCGGTGACGGGAACTCCCTCGAATGCGGCGGCCTCGGAACCCCATCGCTCCGTTCCTCCGTACTCACTTGTTCTCCTGTTTTCGGTACGCGGTTCTTTCTTGGCTTCCTCCACGGCCGAGCCCCTTGGTCTATTTTCTTTTCCTTTTTCCTCCTTTTTTCCGTCCTCTCGTTTCCCGGACGTTCCAGGTTGGGCCCTTATATGCTCCCTTGCCGATTTCAGGGCCTTTTTCTTTTCGACCTGGAGGGCCACCTGGTATGTGGCCTGGAGGAAGCCTTCATTGTCGGCGAAGTTTTCCAGGTAATGGGCGAACCTCATATCGAGTATTGAATCCGGCATCGCCAGGTTTATTTTCTCCCGGAGACTTTCCCCCGTTGCTCTTGCGTAGTTGTTGAGAGCCCGGAATTCCGTCATGTAGGCCCGGATGTCACCTTGGTACCTAAGCTGTCCTAACTTCAACTGGGCATCCGCAGCTTCTCGCTCGTTGCGATACTCAGTTCTAATGGCGGCCAAGTAGTTGACCCAGGTGTCATTGTCTCGCAGCTCTCGATATCGGTGCACGTGCCAAACCAGGGCCGTGTCCGTCAGTAGGGTTCCAACCCAGGTGATTTTTTGTCGGTCAACCGTTTCCGGGTAAAACCCCAGGTACTTGGTTACTGATTCCCACCATTGGTTGAAGGTGGCCGGGCTTTTTCCGTCGAATGTTACTGGGTTCTCCATTTTTAGATGGGAGGTTCGGACCGCTTCTCTTATGGGCTCGGGGTTTGCTTGAGCACCAGCCAGACCCTCTATCACACCGTGGGCTACCTCCTTCGCAACTATCCAGGCGAGTTCTTGTGGGGTGGGCCCCGGTAGCGGCGGTGGTGTTGAGCGAAGCCTGAAGAGCCAGCTCGGTGGTCAGGGTGGTGACGGCGGTGTAGGCGATTGCCAGGGTGGGCAGTTCGTCGGTGGTGGGCCTCCTCTAGCTCCCTCGAACGCCAGGGGTCCTTATAGTGGGGGCGCCATTGCCCATCCTGGTGGTGTGAGTGGGACCGCAGGTGGCCTTTGCCTTCGCAGTCCAATACCCAGAGGGCTTCCCATTGCCCAACGGGTGGTCAGCCCTAATGGGGACCCATGGTCCGTCAAAGGGCTGTTCTGGACCCGCATGGCCGGCGTGCCGGGCAGCAGGACTGTTGCGGCCATCCATTGCAGCTTGTTCTGGGCTCGTGCCAGCTGCTGCTCTAGTCCCGCCATCCAGGTCCTATCCTCCGCTCTCTGTAGTTCCAGCGTTTCCACCTTCTGTTGATGGTTAGCCGCCCATTTTTCTACGTTACCTTGGAATTCCAGCAGGTGCTGGTTTCTGGCCTGATTGGCTTCCGTTAGGAAGGCTACCGCGTCGTGCATTCATGTCACTTGGGTGGCCTCGTGCAGTCGCTGAGCCTCCTCCCCTCTAGTTCGCTCAATTATGGCTTCCCATACTTGTCGCGTAAAGTTCTGGTATGCGTTAGCGGCTACCATGAGCTCGTTTCTTACCCACTCCTTGGCTATGTGCTCCTTCGTTTCTATCCGCTCATAAACGTATTGAGTGCCCTGAGCCAGTTAATTGTAAGCAGCTTCGATTTGGCGGATGTGCCGATCCGTTCAGTCGACGGTGTTGCCGCACGCTTCCACTAACTGCCGTAGGTCTTGCTCGGCTTGCTGCTGGTGGTTGGCCATAGCCCGCATCCATCCGAGTGGGTTGGCGATTTCTAGGGCATCCTCCATTGGTTCCTCATCGTTGGTTATCTGGAGTACCCCTCGCGGCGCTTCCAGGCGGAGCATGTTGAAGTCGGAGGCGGTAGACATTTTCTTAGTACAGGTCTAGGAAGTCTCCCATGAAGATGGTCTCGTCGTCCTCGAAATTGTAGTTGAAGATTTCTCGGAGTTCGTTTTCGGTAAACTCAGCGCTTTGGTGATTGTGGGCGCAGTTGAACCAGTATTGCGTATACCAGTTCCAAGGTTCGTGCTCGCCTTCCTGGTAGCGAGTGGGAATGGGACCGTCGTTGTATGTGTCCCAAAGTTCGAAGTTGGCTATCTCCGTATCGATTGATTGGAATGTGTAGTCGAAGGAGTACTGGGACTTGGGTTCCAAGTAGGTAGATAGTTCGAGTAGGTAGAGGTGATCTTCGAAGTTGGTACCCTCGAAGTTCGTCATGAAAGTAGGGTGATTGGAGATCAAGATTATAGTGTGACACTGGGGTTATATCGTAACCGGAGTGTGGAGAGAATCAAAGGTAATCAGGCTACTTTCGATAATTCACAACGGAATAATCTTAGATCTTTTGTTTGGGGTTTTCGTTGAGAGCGCGTTCGATGCTGTCTCCTCTTTTCTCAACGGGCGGAAACTTCTCCTGCTATATTGTCTTCTTTCGGTGTCACTTGGTTCCTCTAGAGAACCCATACTTCTCATCCTTTCCTGGGGATTCTGTCCGCTGGTCAAGACCGCGAGACCCCATGGGCCCGGTTCTTACAACCTCATTGGTCCTGGTCGGTCTAACAATAAGTCGACTGTTCCCGGCACCGCGTAATTCTCTCAAGCCCTGCGGGTGAGTGAATTACCGGCCAATCAGAGAAAGAGGAGATATCAGTTCTATGACCTCACTCCTCGTATCTCGTATTTAGTTGCGTTTGCAGTTCCTCCAGAGATTAGCCCCTTAGGTCCGTTACGGCCGTAAGGTCTAAACCTAAGGCCATCTCCCGCTTAGACTCGCTGAGGCCGACTAGGCTCGACTTTCTCCTTTGAGTGGTTTGAGTAAAGTCTCACGTGCCCTGACTATATAACTAACTAAGTATCTTTTCCTGTGTTTCTTTTTAGAGGTGTAACATCCTCCTACTCATACCCGCGCAACTCACATATGTACTCATGCTCACATATGTGCTCATAACCCCGCAACTCATACAACCTTCTCTTATGCAACTGGGGCCCAGAACCGACACCCTTTCCAAGATCGAGACATCCGGAGCGAGGTGACGACACTCTTTCCAAGATCGAGACATCTGTAGCGAGGTGCCGGCAGCAACAACAAAATCAAACAACCAAACCCAAATAGAGCGCCAGGACCTACGCCGTGACACTGAGCCACCAACTCCGAGAGTCGTCCTCACAGCTCTTCAAACGCATTCCTATCTCCTCACTGCTGTCTTAGAGAGGCACGCTCTTGATCTGTATCTGCGAACCTCGAATCATCCTTCGCCACTTGATAGCGCCTTCAGAATTGCCGCTGTTGGGGGAGTCTGTTGAAATGACCAGGCTGCGTTGCAATTGCCGGCAGTGCTGCTAACTCAGAGAGTCATCCTCCCAGCTCCTCGAGTGTATTCGCAACTCCTCTCCGCTGTTCTGGAGAGGCACGTTCTTATCCATGTCCGCAAACCTCAAATCATCCTTCGCCACTAGTTCGCACCTTCAGAATTGCCGCCATCAGAGATCTTTGTTGAAATGACTCGGTTTACAGCGTTGCCTTTGCCAGCTGAGCCACCAACTCAGAGTGTCGTCCTCCCATCTCCTCAAGTGCATTGGCAAATCCTCACCACTGTCCTGGAGAGGCACGTTCTTGATCTGTGTCCGTAAACCTCTAATCATCCTTCGCCACTAGATTGCACCTTAGGAATTGCCGCCGTCGGAGTTGTTTGTTGAAATGACTTGGTTTACAGCGTTGCCTTTACCAGCTGAGCCACCAACTCAGACAGTCGTCCTCCCAGCTCCTCGAACGCATTCGCAAATCCTCTCTGCTGTCCTGGAGAAACACGTTCTTGATCTGTGTCTGCGAACTTATAATCATCCTTCGCCACTAGATCGTGCCTTCAGAATTGCCGCCATCAGGGGTGTTTGTTGAAATTACTCGGTTTACAGCGTTGCGTTTGCCAGCTGAGCCGCCAACTCCGAGAGTCGTCCTCCCAGCTCCTTGAACATATTCGCAAATCCTCACCGCTGTCAAGCACTCCCACCTCCTGCTCTGAATCTCACTCGTAGACTATCCATCTGTTGACTGAGTTGAACCTTAGAGTAGCTGATCTGCATCCCTGAACCTATCTCCCCCTTTGCCTCTAGATCGGCCCTTCTGGATTGCCATCGTTGGGAGCCTGTATTTTGCTGGCCTTGCTGCAGTGCCCTTGCTACTGCTGTGCTCCCCACTTTGGAGGTTGCACTTCCTTGGAGACTGTGTGACAAACTGAAAGCATGATTGCTGCGAAGACGTGCATAGTACCTGGAGGATTGGGTGAGTAACCATAGAAGTGGAGAAACTCACTGCTGTAGGAATAATTCAAATATCAACAGGATTATACTGGTAAGGAATTCGTCAGTCGTTGTGCTAAACAGCCGTAGTGAGATCGTAATGCTTGATTTGCCAATTGAGTCTCACCACTGCGATATTTCACTGCTGTCAGACTCAGAGTCCGAATCCTCCATAACCGACTGACCAGCCGTTTCCTCAAGTGCTTCATCTTCATCCATCGAATCCTCATCCATTTGATCTTCATCCATTGTAACCTCATTCTACATTTCAATATCGATTTGTGAATTGACAAGCCATGCGCAGTTAGTCGTATGAGGGGTCGTGAGAAACATGTCCATTCTTGTGACACTGGGGTTGTGGCATACCTGGAGTGTAGAGGGAATCAAAGGTAATCAGGCTACTTTCGATAATTCACAACGGAATAATCTTAGATCTTGTGTGTGGGTTCAGTGGTAGTATTGCTGAGGATGTTCGTGCTGATTCTTCCGTCGGGGCGGAGAACCACTCATCTTTATATTTGAGCAGAGCTGGCGTGAGAGATGGTGACTCGGATTTGGATTCCCCCAAGGTGCATGGACCCCGTGGGTGACACATTGGTCCTGGCAGGGTGTAGATAAGGGGAAATGAGGTTTCATGCAAGCGGGCGGGGTGCTTTCCTACCGGACTCTCTTCCATGCGCCATCAGCAGGCGACGTGGTATCCCCTCCGTTTGAAAGAGGGGTTATAGCCCAAGTCCAGCGGTCGGCGCGCCATCAGCAGGCGGCGTGGCATTCCCTCCTTTCGGGTGAGGGGTCATAGGCCAAACATCCCGCCGTTTGCAATCTTTCCCTCACCTCTGGAGATATCATCAGCAAAAAATTTAATTCTTACCGGAGCTACGGGAGCTAGCGAAGCTTACGGGAGCACCGGGAGTAAAATATAACTTTGTCCTTCGCTAAGCTAGCAAACCTAGGGAAGCGACCACCACCTTACCGACGCAACCACCACATTAGGAAAGCTAGGGAAGCTAGAAAAGCTAGAAAAGCTAACAAAGCTACGGACGCACCACCAAACTTACCAACGCAACCACCAACCTTACCGACGCAACCACCAACCTTACCGACACAACCACCACCTTACGGGAGCTAGGGAAGCTAGGGAAGCTTACAGGAGCAACGAGTGTGCACTGTGAGCAGTTTCATTACTAGTTATAATGCTACTACACGCAGTTCACTCTGCTCTTAGATCGCACAGAAAATCAATTATTGTAATTTAAATCTATATATACATTATGATACCAAGTCCAATGTCCCAAATCTCGTCGTGAAGTACAGAGCAGCTACAGCGGCACATAAGGGCAGGCGAGCAACGCGTATTACAAGTAGGACAGGTAGGAGAGCGAGGAGAATGAGGCCGGCGTGGAGAATGATAGCAGACGAGCAACCGGTACGAGCGGTAGGCTAGCGAGAAGAATGAG
>Ga0307508_10000814_pt1 | contig 36488 bp, 38 predicted proteins | sample 9_EM_MG_FD_203089 | JGI IMG/M metagenome (GOLD analysis project Ga0307508, IMG submission 203089) | Populus trichocarpa ectomycorrhiza microbial communities from riparian zone in the Pacific Northwest, United States - 9_EM | ecosystem: Host-associated > Plants > Roots > Unclassified | place...
ATCATAAGGCATGCGCGACTGCTCCGGTATGGGGACGCCACAGTAGCTCCCGTATTTCCAAATGAACATAGCAATCGCATCTTTGAGAGTGTACGACAGCTCCGGTGTGGGGTGCCGCAGCAGCTCCGTCATCACCAAGCGCGCACACAGCTCCCCGAGCGCATGCGTCAGCTCCGGTGTGGGGCGCCGCAGCTGCTCCGTCATCACCAAGCGCGCACACAGCTCCCCCGAGCGCATGCGTCAGCTCCGGTATGGGGTGCCTCCGTCATCACCAAGCGCGCACACAGCTCCCCGAGCGCATACGTCAACTCCGGTGTGGGGCGCCGCAGCTGCTCCGTCATCACCAAGGCGCGTACACAGCTCCGCCCCCTCGAGAGTGCACGGCAGCTGCGGTGTGGGGTGCCGCAGCAACTCCATCATCACCGAGCGCGCACATAGCTCCTCCCCCTAATGTTTGTCGTTGGGAACGCCGACGATAATATCGAAAGATAGTGGTACGGCTCGAAAAGAAAGTGGCAAACGACGGTGGTATCCGAGATCGCTTCGTCGGTTCTGGCCAATTCCTGGCGAACGGCGAGTACGCTCGAGATGTATTCAACGACCGAATATCGTAAAGGAGTCGTATCCATGGCCAAGAATTTCCCAGACGCGGGCTGCAGAATCGATTTCGTTCGCGGGAGGACTTTGGATGAAGGCTTGAATCGTGGGTTCAACCGTTAGGTAGATCGTCGATGCGCAGTCGTCGCACTGATTGTAGTCACGTCCCTAGGCAGTACATCGTGTCAGAGTGCGACGGAATATTTCGTTGCGGGTAACAATCTTGAGGGCACTCAGCAGTAGGGAATGATCTCATGTCGTTCTCAAACGAGCGGTAGTTTCGGGCGTTGTAAAGGCTGGCGACTGCAAAGGTGACGCGTTGTCTGGTTGAGATCATCTTGGCGATGTCGTCGGACGCGACGCGGCTCCAAAAGTTGAGGCTTAAGAAACGAGAGTGCAGGAATGAGACGCAGAAGCGAGGTGCAAAGCGGCAGGTACGGCGGGTGCGATTATCGATGGGTAGCGGATTGGCAGAGCGTTCGATCCGGGCTCATAACCTGTTGGAATATATGGATCGATAAAAGGTGAAGATTGTATTGCAGTATTATGCGGGCACAAGATCTCTCTATATGCAGGAAGGCCGTCAGGACAAAGGACGGAAGACTGCCCCCCGAGCCGGTGCTCGGGGACTCAGTCATGTCCGGACGCCTCCTCATCTCCGGACGCCACCTCTGGTCTCTCATGTCCGGACGCCTCCGCATCTCCGGACGCCACCTTATTCTGACAGGAAGGAGAAAGGAGGAAAAGGGTCGAGGCCGCTCTCCTCTCCAGTACGCACTGGAGCATGACGAGATGGGCGCTCCCCGAAGAGATGCCGAGAAAGAGGAGAAAAAGGGAACCGGAGGAAGGTGTGGAAATAGTTCTTGTATTCCTCTATCGACTGTTGACAACGAAGACTAGGTATGTAAAAGAAAGAATGAAAAGAACTAAACGACCAAAGAAAAAGTGAGGGCAGGTGGGGACGGACGCTAGCAGCGCCGACACCACCCGAATCACTCCACTTTCCTCCACAAAAGCGAGTGCTAGCGAGTGCACCGCAAGACTACCGTGCCATCGGACTTCTGGCTCTTTGGCATCCGGTATTTCGCCTTGGAGGTCCGACCTCCAGCTGACATGTACGGTGCGGTATGCCTTTCACCCGCTCCGGAACACTAGCCGCTATCCACCCCCGAGCCCCCTATTTCGGGGGGAAGAATAGTGCTGACAGTTGAGGCCGGCATGAGCGTTGCCGAATAGGTTTCGATTCGGTCAATCTCGCAAACCAGCAGCAAAGCCTGCGGCTGGAATGGTTTGTACTGCGTAACGAATTAGAATATAACAATTTTGTATGCTAACATAGCGTGAGCCTATCGCTTGATTGCCCATCTTGACTGTGATAGGTTTGGCGTTGAGCCAGCCTGGCTTCGGCGAAAAGTAGGCACTGTCAAATGAAAGCGGGGCACCGAATGTGGCGGTAGTGGCTGGGCGAGGGTTTGACGGCACGGGTAGGAGATAGTCGAACTATGAACAGGGTATGTATTCAATATATGGGGTATCATATTTCATCACTCGTGCTTAGTCACGGATTTTCGAATTTGTCACATTGCCAAGAAATGCCAAGACGCTACCTTCTATAAGTGTCCACCGCAAGCTCCTCACTCCTTTTCACCCCCCGTCTCGTTCTTAACCCTATGTCCGTTTCACGCCCGCTCCCTCCTCCGCTTCGCCCCTATTCAAATGGGAGGCGCGCCGCGAATGTGCGTCTCCCGGCCATTGGAGAGCTCATCATGATCCGCTTTCCTTTTGATGCGTGCGGCCCCCCTAGCACTCTCGCTCATACGACCCTCAGCGGCGCTACCCGCGAAAACTACCACCCTTGCGTTGTCCTGTCTGAACACCTAACCATTAAGAGCTGGCACGTTACCGTCTACCTCTGCCGCTCATACGTTCACCATCCGGACCCAGTCTCCTTCGTGCTTTCTCTTCCACCAAACGAATTCGGCTATCTCCTGCCCCTACCGTCGAACCCTCGTCCAGCCACCCCGGCCGCATTCGGTGCCCCGCTTTCATTTGACAGTACCTACTTTTCGCCGAATCCAGGCTGGCTCATCGCCAAGCCTATCACTGTTGAGATGGGCAATCAAGCGGTAGGCTCACGCTATGTTGGCATACAAAATTGTTATATTCTAATTCGTTACGCAGTACATACCATTCCAGCCGCAAGCTTTGCTACCGCATCGCGAGATGATCCGAATCAAAACCTATTCGGCAACGCTCATGGCGCCCTCTACTGTCAGCACTATTCTTCCCCCCGATATTGGGGGCTCGGGGGTGGATAGGGGCTGGTTTTCCGCAGCGGGTGAAAGAGGTATACCGTACCTTACATGCCAGCTTTTCTCGCTGTTTACTAATCCATCATCGCAGCCATAATGGTGCGGGTGATGGAAGATGAATGCGACGATGGCGAAGACATTGACAACGACGATACCTGGGCCAACGATGACTTGCTCCCCGATTTTCTGCTATTTCCCTCTGAGGTTGCTCTTCGTGACGCGAGGCGCACCAGCTACGTGCAGAACTGGTTGGAAAACACAGCGTAGTAGATTCTTTTCGGTGGCAGATGGCGTTCAGTTGGTTCAAAGGGAATGAGGGTGGCGTCTGTATTTTAAAGCATGAATGGGATGGCCGATCGTCACTTGTCTGTCTCCCCCCCACCCCCCCGTCTATCCGCTGCCTCCAGCCCTGCCGACCCCAAGTATGCTCAGCCCACCACGCCTGAGGCCAAGCCTGCCTGGTGGCATGCACCCCCGCGCCGAAACCCGCCCCCGCCCAGGTCCTTATGTATACCTCTAGCACCAAACCGACTGCTTCCAAACAGACAGTCAGTAATGAGTTTGCGCAATAGAGAAGGCGGGAAGCAGATGTCCGGTGGACTTGCGCCTGGGCGGTATACGTTGGAATTTACGGATCGATAGAGACGAAGATAGTGAGTTGATTGATGATACATAGTCGAAGACAGAACATTCTCTCTATACACAACGCCCCACGGACTCGCCATGGGGAAAGGACGGAATACTGTCTCCGAGACTCGGGCAGCCGCCATCTCCGGACGTGCCGTCTCCGGTCCCTCACCTCCGGACGCCGATTATTCTGACAGTATAGTAGCCACAAGTAGTACTGTTTTGTTTTTTCATTTTCTCTTTCTTTCGCTGCGACATTGCAGAGGTAGATTCGACAATGGGCATTCCAATTTGCATGGTCACCCGACGTCACGTTTGTACCTACCCGATAGTTTCTGTACGTCGCGACGTTCGATAAATTCACTCCTGGAAGATTCCCTTTTTCAAACATAGAAAATCCTCGTGGCCGAGTTATTTTCTCGTATGAATTTTCAAGTGGTAGTCATTGTAACGGCGGCGGGCGGCGGCAGGGTTCCAAAGTTCTCGGGTGGGTTCTAGGACGAGAGCGGGAGTGGGAACGGAACGGGAACGGGAGCGGAACGGGAACGGGAACGGAAACATCAGCTGGGCGTATGGGCCAACTGGGGAACGGACAACGTCGGACGGACCTGTCAACGGGAAACGGACAGCGTCGGACGGACGTGTCAACGGCAACGGACAGCGTCGGACGGACGTGTCAACGGGAAACGGACAGCGTCGAACGGCCGTGTCAACAAGAAAACGGACAGCGTCGGACGGACGTGCCAACTGGAAACGGACAACGTCGGACGGACCTGTCAACGGGAAACGGACAGCGTCGAACGGCCGTGTCAACAAGAAAACGGACAGCGTCGGACGGACGTGCCAACAGGAAACGGACAACGTCGGACGGACGTGTCAACAGGAAAACGGACAACGTCGGACGGACGTGTCTACAGGAAACGGGCGACGCTGGACGAGCGTCGCCAGACACGAAGAAATCAAGGAAACGGAGGAAATGAAGGAAACGGCGACGAGTTTGATATTCCGGATAGGATACAAGAGGTTGCATGAGAGAGAAAGAAGAAGAGAACAATACGCAGCGGAAAGTCCCCCCTTAATACACAATGCTCACACTCGCATGCGTACTCATAACCACCCAACTCACATGTGTACTCATACCGACTTCTCTCATGCAACCGAGCCTAGAATGGACACCCCTTCCAAGGCCGGTGCGGTCCAGAACCAAGTGCTGTCCCAGCCGATGAATCCTAGGCTCTGACCGGTGCGCCGAGGCGTTCCAGAACGAGGTGCCGTCCCAGCCGACGAACCTTCCCAACGCCGGAATCCAACAACTGAACCCAAACCTTCCATATGCCGAGAACCCAAGCAACAAAACCTTCCGAACGCCGAGACCCAAACTTTCCAAGTGCCGAGACCTGCGCCGTGACAGTCATGACGTACCCCACCATTTTTGGGTTGCAGTGCTCTGAACGTTGTACCAAGACTGTAGTTAGGCTTGGCTGCCGAAGCTGCAGCGAGATGATCCTCTCATTCCCCACCTTTCCACAACCAACTCCAACAACCACCTCAACAACTTCTACAACCACATCTACAACCACACCGCCGCTACCACCGCCATCTCTTCCGCTACCTCCGCCACCTCTACATCCCGTGTTACCGATTCCCTATCTCGTGTTTATTGTACAACTTCCCACTGTCTCTGTCACTCTGAGAGCTGCGCTAACCCACAAAGCTCGCCATCATACTCGTCGCGTCTTACTCGCCATCATACTCGCCATCATACTCGCCGCGTCCTACTCGCTATCGTCCTCGCCTGATCTCGGCGGGAATCCTCAAGGTCTTCTGGGAATGGGACCAACAGCGGATGGTACTGCTAGCCAGAGCCTGTATCCGGCTCGGCCATCACCCGGATATCTGGAAGACAGCCAAAGGAATCGTTATTCCGAAGGCCGGAAAGCCTGGCTACTCGAGAGTGCGGGCCTACCGGGCGATCTGCCTCTTGGACGTCATGAGCAAGCTAGTCGAGCGGACGGCGGGCTACCTGATCGCCGACCACCTGGAACGAAAGAAGGGGCTGCACGAAGGACAGTATGGTTGCCGCAAGCGAAGATCATGCATTGACGCGGTCGCAGTGCTTATGAACCAAACCCAGCAGGCATGGGGAGAAAAGAAGATAGCGGGAGCATTATTCATGGATGTCAAGTCGGCATTCAACAATGTCAACAGTGTAACGGTGGCGGACGAGGACAGGAGGTTCTAAAGTATTCGGATGGGTTCGAAACGGGAGCGGGGAGCGGGAGCGGGGAACGGGAGCGGGATCGGGCAAGGGAAACGGGCAACAAGGAACAGAACAGGAGCGAGCAAACGTCGGCGTGACGAGTGCCGGACAGGGACGAGCAAACGTCGACGGGACGAGTGCCGGACAGGGACGGGCAAACGCTGGACGAGCGTTGCCGATTAAAGGAGGAAACGGAGAGAAGGTTTGTAGACCAAATAGAATACAAGAGGTTGCATGAGGGAGAAAGAGAAGAGGACAATACATAGCAGAAAGCCCCCATTATATACACGCTCGCAACTCACATGTGTACTCATATAGACTTCCCTCATGCAACTGAGTCCAGACCCTTCCAATCGCGCAAGCAAACTCAAACCTTCCGAAGGTCGAGACGGGCGCCGCGACACCTAGGCGTCGACAGGCTCTCTGAGCCTAGGCGTCGTCACACTTCCTGAGCCTAGGCGTCGACACACTTCCTGAGCCTAGGCGTCGACACGCCGGAATCCAACAACCAAACCTAAACATTCCCAACGCCAAGGCCTGCGCCGTGACGGTATCCCCCTCCTATTGCTGAGCTCCGGCGAAGCGTTACTCGAGTGGTCCTCGTTTGCGCGGGTATTGTTCGTGGAATCGGGTAACCACTTCAAGCTCGTTGACATTTTCCGCCGGCTCCCAATTAGGGTGATCGAATCCCGTCCATTTAACAAGGTACTGTAATCGTGGCCGATATATCCAAGAGTCCAGAATGGAATCGACAAACCATTCTTGCTCTCCATCGATTTCGACTGGGGGCGGTGGTGGTTGTCGCTGTCCTGGGAGTGGATCTTGTGCTGTGGGTTCAAGCAGAGAGACATGGAAAACTGGATGTACCTGCATCGAGTCGAGGTGTTCCAATCGGTAGGCATGCGAGGAAATCTTGCAAGCAATCTTGAAGGGACCGTGACGTCGGTGGTCTAACTTTGCCGAGGGTCGTCGAGTTTTCCAATTCCGAGCGTCCAGCCACACAAAATCCCCCACCTGATAGTCCGGGGCAGGAAGACGATGCTCGACGGCATTTTCCTGATACTGCAGTTGGGCGCGATGCATTTCCGTTCTCAGATGGTCGTGGATTTCGGATAAAACTTGCGTTGCTGAACGGGCTCGTTGATCTTCGGCTTCGTCGGGTCTTGAGGCAGAAAGGTCGAATTGCCAGCGAGGATCGTAGCCGAGGTTCGCAAAGAAAGGCGATACTTCAGTGGTTTCCGAAGTATGGTTATTTGACGCAAATTCGGCAATCGGCAACCACTCAGCCCAATCGTCTTGCAGGTAGTTCACATACGATCGCAAATATTGCTCCATCACGGCATTCATTCGTTCGGTCTGGCCATCGGTCTGCGGATGGAATGCGGTTGACAGTCGCGGTTCGATTCCCAGTCGTGCGCAGAGGCGACGCCAGAATGCAGAGGCAAATTGAGGCCCTCGGCCCGAAGTAATAGTTCGCGGAAGTCCGTGTAATCGGAAGACATGTTGGAGAAACATATCGGCCAGGTCGCGGGCATCAACGGTGGTGTTGCACGGGACAAGATGTCGCTGTTTCGTAAGCCGATCCACTACCACCCAGATAGCATCGTGACCCTTTGACTGCGGTAGACCAGTGACGAAATCCATTGAAATGTCTTGCCATGACTGGTGAGGAATCGCCAACAGTCGAAGGACTCCGTAGGGTGCATGTCGGATTGATTTCGATCGTCGGCAAGTGTGAAAGTTCCGTACAAACCTTTCCACATCCTGCCGCATTTTTGGCCAGTGATAGTTTCTTGAGAGCAATTCGATGGTCTCCGATCGTCCTGGGTGGCCCGCTACCGGTACTTCGTGATGCGTTTGGATCAGGTATAATTTCAGAGGGTCATAGGCGGGGACATAAACTTTCCTCGATAAAGCTACCTGCCTGTTGGACTCCAGGAGCACTCAGACAATGTGACATCCTTGCAATATCGGACTTTTTCCTCTAGCAAGGCCAGCACCTTTCTGGGAAACGGGTCGCAGTTGTAGGCTTCCGAGAATAGTTCGATGATCTTGGCGTTAACGAGTCCGGCGCCGCGTTCCTCGGCGTTTTCGGCGCGTCCGGCGCCGCGCTCCTCGGCAAGTCCGGCGCTGCGTTCCTCGGCGTTTCATTCTTCGGCGAGTCCGGCGTCCAATTGCAGAATCTGATGTGGTTTTATGACGGCATGGAAATTTTCGGTTAGCCTTTTATCCCCCTCCTTAGGTAGATCTCCGGATCTACGAGTCAAGGAGTCCGGCTTCGCTCCCGATTTTCCCGGTCAATAGACAATTTTGAAGTTGAACTGGGAAAGGAATTGGGCCCACCTAGCTTGTCGTCGGTTGAGGAGCTTAGTCGTCGTAAAATATTCCAAATTTTTGTGATCTGTCAGAACCGATATTGGGTTTTCCACTGACTGCAACTCCGCACGCCATTCCTCGAATGCCCGGACAATTGCCAACAGTTCCTTGTCGTAAATTTCGTAATTGCATTCGGCTGGGGAGTGTTTTTTTCGAAAAGAACGCCACCGGGTGTAAGATTCCGTCATCGTCGTATTGCGACAATACTGCGGCGGAAACAAAGTCGGAGGCATCGGTTTCCAGTACAATGTCACGGTCGTGGTCAAAACGACGCAGTATCGGGGCTGTCGTAAAGGAGGTTTTCAGGGCGTCGAACGCTTCTTGGTGTTCGTCCTTCCAGCAGAACAGTTGGCCTTTCCTTGTTAGTCGAGTTAAAGGTTCGGCAACTTTCGAGTAGTTTTTGATAAGTCTGCGGTAGAAATTTGCGAAACCGAGGAATGATCGAACGTCGCACACATTTTCGGGCGAGGGCCATGACTTTACCATTTCCACCTTGGAAGGATCCATTTTAATGCCTTCGGCGCCAATAATAAGACACAGATACTTAACTTCTTGTCTCGCACCAGACTTACTCGGTGTCGCACGTGACATTAGCCTCGTTCCTCGTCATTTGTCACACTCCGAAAATATGTCTGGATTTAGTCATCCCCGAAAAGTTGAAAACAACAAGCCTTTTTTTCTGAACCCCAACCAACACTAAACCTGTCATCAGCGCCACAAGTAAGTACCGAAAGCAGTCATTCTTAAACTTGGGAAAATTGTCCACTCATAACTCATACAGAGATCAAGAAACACAACGACTGGAGACATAACACAATTATGGCCGACAAAGATGTGAAAGTTCAGGATGTACTTAACTGCTTCCGAAGACATCGTATGAAGTTGGTCACCTTCATCGAAACTTTTTTCGTGAGCCAATTACGTTCTGCATCAGATGGAAGAGGCCGGTTTTTTGCGGATGAAGGCATGCGATGCACCTTCCATGCTATGCTAGAGAACTCAGAATATGCGCTACGTAAACGTCAGATGGCAAAACGTGCCATGCAACTATACGACGACTTTGGACCATACTTCAAACACATCATCATCCGCATGCTCCAAGTTGAAGTTAACGAAGTTGCCCAGGATGCACTTATGCACAGGAGTCCGATCGATGTATCTCCACAAGCTTGTGAGGAGTTCAACCTGTGGAACTATGAAGCCTTATACAAATCCAAAGCCCCCATACTATTTGGTATTATCCAAGTGTTATGCTGTGTTCCATCCGCTGTGAAGGAAATTCGGCAAGTCGATATTGGGGAGCCACTATTGGATGTCGAGCGCATGGACGAGGAGGAAGATATAGATCCTGAGATCGACCAACCCGACAACCACGATGGCGAATATCTATGGGAGAAGGTGCAAGCGGATATGACAAGTACATCGGGAAAAAAAAAATCTACGTTAGGTGCGTGTACTGGCATCCAATGCATAGAACGGTTTCAGCGCTACCTCCCACTTGTAAACGATGGGGCGCTGCGTGGTAAGTGTTGCAACGTAAGATCTGCGCGCCAGCGACTGCGTGCCCCATCTTCGTTTACATGCAGACGTGCGTTAATCAGTGCTAACTCCCTACTGTGAACGATTTTTCTGCTTGTAGACGATACTTGTGGTGTGGCGACGATGATTCCCACCATCTTCGTCTCAAGGCAGAGGCCCGTTCACCAGCTCTAACTCCCCCCTGCAAATGATTTTTCTACGTGTAGACGACACTTGCGGCATGGCGACAACGACAACGCCTGCGGTCCACTATACCCCACGAAGTGTCTCACTTCCGACGTATGGGCACAATGCTCCTAATCTTTAAACCCACTTTCGCACATAACAATTGATGACTGAAGTGAAATGCCAACCGTTCTGATATATTGCTATTTACCGCATGCTATATATCATCATCACCCTTGGAAAGCTCCAAATGCTCCATATCCGAATCGTCGACTGCGCTATCATCTTCCTCCTCCGCTATCCGGTCATATTGATTGCCAGCTGTGGTTTCTAGTTCGTCCTCTGCGCTGTAGTCATCGTCGGTATTGCTCCCGCCGAGTCCAAAAATTTCGGTTCGGTCCATAACGCGTTCGTAGTCGCTGTCGTTTTCAATTGCAATCCTGCTGTCCCTCTGCAGTGTTACGAGCGGTCCCAAATTGATCTCCTCGGGTTCTGGCTCTGCAAGAAAGGCGGCCAACAGTTCGGGGTCGATTTCCAGTGTAGGAAGAGGTTCTATTGCCGGTCTCAGTTTGTCAGCTGAAATTTTCGAAAGAACTTCAGCCTTCAGTGTATGACGTATCGAGTTCATAGCCTTTTCCCTTAATCCCAGATGAAGGCTATTCCACATCGACATCAATGCGGCATAACATGCTGTAGAAATAATTAGCAGTGCTCTTAGAGTGTCAAAAACTACTTACCGCCATCATTTGCTATGTTGAAAAAATAAGTGCAACCGGCTGATTTGAGCTGCGATCGTTGTGGCACAGATCCCGATTGAGCCACTTCTGCCTTGTTTCGCAACTCCTGAAGTGCAAGATGAAGTGCAGTAACCACGTAAACAATAAGAGTGGGGGGTTGCTTGTCGAGCAACCACTTCTAAAGTCCTGGGTTTTGAACACGACATTTGTTGAAGAAGTGCAAGTGGATGAACCGTGGGATTTGACTTGCAAAAAAAGGGGTTATATGTCTCTGGGAATAGTGTTAGACTGTTTGCATGGAAAGGATGATAGAATGGGAATGGTAGCCTTCACCCCAGGCTGTAATTTTCGATCGCTGTTCCGGTAGATCAATGAGTAGTTCTGCAGCAATGCGTTGACCGCAGCTAAACGACCAGTTGCGCTCGAATGGGCGTTTATATCGTACAAGTCGAAAATGGATTTACGTGCGGTCGAAATCCAACTTGATTGCATACTGTGATAGGCATTCTTGATCTGTAGAAACCACGTCCAACATATGCTGTTAGCACCTCATCAAATGCACATAACGCATACAGGAAGAGTGAATCGTTCTATACGTATTTAAGATTGTACACCTGCGGCAAGTTGAAGTCGACATTGTATCCTTTCTGCCTGTTGGCCTCAGGCCACAGCCTGGTAATAATCTAAAACACCTTAGTGTCAGCATGATAAGCGAACACAACGCCTGAAGTGTCATTCAGCACTGACATCTATCATCTCCTCGGCAGGATTAATGAACTGGGATACTCTGTAGCAGTACCGCTCAAGTAATCGCTTCACTGCTTCCAGCACACTGGCCAATTCCAAACTTCCCGAATGTAGCGCACTTCTGGGTCCTTGACGACCGGCAAAGGATGCCACCGAACCTAGGTCTGACGATTGTGAAGGTGAGAGAAGGTGTGTCGATCTGGCAGTAGATAGCGGAGAAGAGTGGTTGTCAATATGTCCTCCTTTCAGCGAATAGGAGGTCACCTTGACAGCTGGACCCGGTGCACTCGAAGGTGTATTTGGTGGCGGAAGTCCTGCCCGCGATGATCGAACAACTTCTCGTGAGTCTTGAGCTATTCCTAGAGTAGCATGCGGAGCTTTCCTCATCTTTTTGCGAGCATTACCGTTGCTTAATGTTGAGAGCGGTCTCTTGGACATCTGGTAGTTTGGAGAGCTCGGGATGAGAGCTAGCTGGGGGTCGAATTCATGAATCTTGGGCCCTGCCTTGAATCTTCTTCACAGCCTGCAAATTGGGGGTCCTGCATGGGGTCGGCATGGTCGATGATTGAAGTGAGAAGATCTGTGCGAGTCAATGGGCGATGTGAAAGGTAAGAAGGAAGAATGAATGATACGCACAGAGTGGGGTTTTATATTCCGGGTGAGAAATGAGGGTAGAGTAGTATGAGTTGGTGGGTGGCGTGAAGAAGGAGAGAGAAGAGGGAACAACGACGGACGATGGCTTCCTTTTCATATGAAAGTACTTGCCCTCTAGTAACCACATTAGCGTCTTCCCACAACCATTAACACGAAACCGTAGTCCTACAACACCTCAACCGTGTCGTTTTAATCTTCACAGCGAGTAGCTTGTTAGCTTCCATTGAAACATCGTCTTAGGAGTGCTTGTCGCTCTCTAGTATGCTCGCCCATTGCAACGAATTCGTAAGCACATATGTAACGCCAGGAGGAGTGTCTATTTTTCGACCCACGGTATCCTATTTCTACGAATATTGAAAGTGACGGAATTGGATAAGCTCAAATTTTTTGCAAAAAGCAGCTGTAAATTGTTCACCCTTACTGAGATGTATGACAATTACTACACAACACACACAATACTTAAGCCGATATTTGAGTACCCAAAATTGCTAATATTTTTCTCCACCCCTATTCCTCCAACGATATAATTGACTATTGATGTCGTCTTCCCCGTCGTGGTGTCCTGACGTTTCTGCTTCTGTCGGTCTTGTCGCCGCTCGCATCATCTTGAAGACGGCGATGTTGTCCTCCTCGTTGCGGTGTCCTAAAGTTTCTACTTCTGTCAGTCTCGTCACCGCTTCCATCACCTTGAAGAGGGTGATGTCGTCCTCCGGGTCGCGGCGTCCTAACGTTTCTGCTTCTGTCAGTCTCGTCGCTGCTCGCATCATCTTGAAGACGCCGATGTTGTCCTCCCCGTCGCAGTGTCCTAACGTTTCTGCTTCTGTCGATCTCGTCGCCGCTCACAACATCTTAAAGACGGCGATGTCGTCCTCCGAGTCGTAGCATCCTAACATTTCTGCTTCTGTTGGTCTTGTCGGCACTTGCATCATCTTGAAGACGGCGATGTCGTCCTCCCCGTCGTGGCGTCCTGACCTTCCTGCTTGTGTCCGCCTCGTTGCTGCTGGCATCATCTGCCGAATCCTCATCATGGACTCCACTACCTTGCAACTCGTCTTCGATATTCCTGGAGTGGCGTCTAATGCCTGGCAAGCTTTCAGAAGTCCTCAGGCACTTGCGTGCGCGCGCGAGCATCGGATCCTTTTCCAAGCCAAACTCGGTGACCGTATTGTTTACGGCCTGTTGCTCCTCCTCCAATTGGCGTTTCATGCGTTCGATACGGTCCATCACGGCAATGATGTCACGTGTGGTTATTGGAGTGGCCCACGGAGATGCAGGCATAGGGGGGGCCGAGATCACGGTTCCCATGGTATCCAGAGTTACCTGTAGACCTCTTGGAGGGGTATCATCTATTCCATGGACGGGGTTGCGTCGGAGGATGACAAGGACCCAAGGTGGCATTTGAACTGTATGGAAGAATAATTTCACGGTCCTGTCGGACCAGAGAAGGGTGGTGTCGTCCTCTCCCAACAAGTAGGTCTGCTCCATCTCCTGAGCCCTCGGTTCTTGGACAGGATCCGGGAAACGATCCTCATCGACTGTGCTGACTGGATTGCATGGTCGGACAAGGCAGCCGTAAATTGCACGAGGCTGGCGGCTCGATGACAATCTTTTTACTGACTGGAAAAGAGCCAGCACCGTGAGACTGGTGACATTTGTGAAGGTCCGGCTCACTGCTGAGCCAAAGGGGTCGTACAGGTCATGGACACCATTCTGAGAGCTGTGTTGAGCCTTATCCGGGTCGATGATGACGGCCACATAAGGATGTGGGCTACTCCCACTGCCTCTGGGCATGCTGATTCTCGGCGGCACGTCATTTTGGTACCCATATCTTCCCTCCCCTCTAGCCGGCAAGAGGTTTATTGACGGTGGAAGTGGCCACCCCGGCTGTGTTGCTTGACTTGGCACATCCACTTTCTCACGTCTGGCCCTGCCTTTGCCCTTCATTCGGTTGTCTCCCTCCGAATTGGCTAAAGCAGGCATTAATTTGCCCACTCCACCGCTATAGGTCTGGGGAACGCTATAGCCCGACTTGTCGATTTGTGTTTTCGCCTTCGAATAGCAGTTGCAAAGGAACCAGCGGAAGACCGCCCACCATTCTGCCGGTGGGCCTCCTGCCATAGGGCTAAGTGATTGGTATTCCCACATTCCCTGGAATTGGCAGAAGTGGAGGAGAGTGGTTTCGTCACCGAAAAGAATGGTGTACATGAGATTGTGGACCTTTGCATGTTTTATGCCAGTACATCCGGACTGCCGTATTAACGTCCGGATATGCTCTGCCTGCAGAGCTCGCGCCTTCGTGCTCTCAAATCTGATGATCGTATAGCTACTAGCTGTCGCCGTTCAGTCCTTCTTAACGCCACGGGAAGTTGGCTTCTTCTCCTGCTCCCATTTCTTGGTACCTTTAGGCATTGGCTTCGGGGTCGGCTCTGGTGACTTAGATGACACTGACAGCTCTGAGGGCTATGACAGCTCTGACGGCTCTGCGGCCCGCAACCTTCATTTGGGCGGCACGTCTTGTTATACGGTTGGATTGTGGTGTCGATGAATGGATGCTACCTGGGAAGTAATGTCAATTACATTGGAAGTGCTGGAGGATTGTACAGGAGATTCAGTATCGGTTTGGACGAAATGAGTGCTGGCAGGGCGGATCTGGGGATTTATATAGCAAGAAGGATGATAGCACATGTCCGGTGTCGGCATTCTTGTTTGAGCTTCATCCCAGTGAGCAAACTGCACAGACTCGGTAGATTCAAGTTGAATCGATGCTATTCAACGGAAGTAGCACTTGTCCGGCGTCGGAAATCGGGATCCTTTCCGGCATGCTACTTGCAACAGCAAACTGCACTGCATCTCAGGAACATCTTGAACAAAGGTATTAATGACACCTGGAATAGCACTTGTCCGGCGTCGGAAATCGGGATCCATTCCGGCACGCTACTTGCAACAGCAAACTGCACTTCATCTTGGGAATATCTTGAATAAAGGTAATAGTGACGCCTGGAATAGCACTTGTCCGGCGTCGGAAATCGGGATCCATTCCGGCACGCTACTTGCAACAGCAAACTGCACTTCATCTCGGGAATATCATGAATAAAGGTAATAATGACGCCTGGAATAGCACTTGTCCGGCGTCAGAAATCGGAATCCTTTCTGGCACCCTACTTGCAACAGCAAACTGCACTGCATCTCGGGAATATCTTGAATAAAGGTATTAATGACGCCTGGAATAGCACTTGTGAGCCTAGGGTGTAGGAGTACACGGCAGGGGAGGTAAATCCAGAAGAAGTACAGGTAGGTAGAAGAGTCAGGTTTCTTTTCGATATTCACAGTGGAATAATCTAAGGTTTGTTGTTCGGGGTAGTTGTGTTTGTCCGGGTCTGATGGCGAGATTTCTTGCTGCGCTGGGAGCTTGGATATATATGGCGAAGAAGGTAGTCAGGTGATCCCTCTTCGTATGCTACGGGAGGGCGGCGTCTGGGGGCGAGTTTGTGCGCGGGGTGGAGAGGCCCGTTTGCACAGATCTCTTCCTCGTGAGTCATGGCTGCTGCCTGGCTGAGGGGGACGCATATGCTCGCTGCCATATGAGGGGTGTGGGTGAATACCCGGAGCTGATTGGTCCTGGTGGGTGATGGCGACAAGGATGCGTAGGTTGTCGGCTGTTTCATGCAGAGGGATGTGGGGACCGCGTATTGGCGCACAAGCGAAGACCCGTGGGGTAATGCCACAGCGCACATGTGTTCTGCAATCTAGCCCTCCTTGCGACTTCCGAGTTAAGATAGCGTACGTCCGTTACGGCCGTAGTCCTTAACCCCATACCTTTATCTCCTGCCTAGACTCTCTCAGCCCTGCGTATACGTCATGCTCACGTATGGCGTGCTATGACTCGCGAGGGTGTGTGTTCATCAGAGATAGTGCTCGTGGCTGTTTCGTCCATGGCAACTGCATACGGCGCCCTGCCCGCAGCAGCCCCTCACCGGAGTACACTGCAGACCCCCTTGCAGCTATCCAACGCACCTGTGCAGTGGGCTCGGCTATATAGTCGTCGCTCTCGGCCCGAGTGTTACGCTGACTTCCCAACACGTGACTATGTACCATATACTCCTATTGTCATCCCCGATGTACCAGGGTGTGACACTACTCCCCCCTTCCGAAGCTTCGTCCCGAAGTGAATAAGAGATAGGTTGGTGACTTAACTGTGTGGAACATAGAGATGGTTCCATTGGAATGCAGTCCTCCAGCCCCTGCATCCCTCCGATCGCCTAACTTATGAAGAAAACCCTCCTACGGGAATAACTTCATGGTTAATATGGCTGGCGATCGGCCCTCTATTCAGCCCTCTGAGATGGGGTAAATATACTGTCGGAGCATGGTGATCCCGAACCTTCCGGCACGCGGAAACCAATTAGAGGTGATCAGAAGACGGGTTGACACTGCCACGCTGGTGTAGCATTACCAGAGCCCGTTAAAAGCAGCCGGGTCTTGTTCCCTGGTCACTCCTGCCTCGCCACAGTAAAAGGTTTCGGTTTGCCGGATAGGAATTACAACAGAGATATTCGGATGCTCGTTGAAGTGATGTGGATGAAGTCCTCCGTCCCCTTCATCCTACTACCGTTGACGGTCCAAAGGCCCGTGCACTTTGGTAGGGCATCAATCTAGCTCTCGGTGAGCCGGTAGTCCCTCGGAGAGTCTGGGTTCTTGCGGTGAAACTCTCAAAGTTTCTCCAGACCTCCTACTGAGAAGTTGTCGAATGGCTCTGCGGTCCAATCCCGTCGGTCGGGATAGTCGAGCCATCGGACGAGGTATAGGACACGGCGTCCTCGCTTGGTGCTGCCAAGAACCTCGTCGACATCGTACTCCTCGCTCTGCTCGATGTCGTCTGCTTCCTGTAGTATTCTGGATGGGTCCGGGGGTGCTCGGTGCTTGCTGGTTCGATAGGGTTCGAGCAGGAGACATGGAAGACGTTGTGTATCTTCCATTTCCGTGGGAGCGTAAGACAAGCCGGGAGAGGAGAGATGAGTTCTTCGATCTGGAAGGGCCCATGATTTTTGTGGTCCATCTTCCGAGAGGGGCGACGCGTTTGGATATTGCGTCCGTTGAGCATAACCAAGTCCCCTACTTAGTATGCGAGGGCCTCCTTGCGATTAAGGTCTGCGTACCGGCGCATCCGCTCTGGTGCCGTCTTGAGACCCTTTCGGGCCTCGTCGTGCACGGTGTGCATCCAGTGCGCGTAGACCTTGCTGGCGGGGTTGAGGACATTGACCGCAGCAGGGTTCGTGGCGTTGGGGTTGAATCCGTAATTGGCGTAGAACGGAGACAGGCCCGTACCGGGGGTAACCGAGTTGTTGCAGGCGAACTCGGCCAAGGGTAGCAGGGAGACCCAGTCGTTTTGCTCGTGGTTGGTGAATGAGCGGAGGTAAGCCTCGATGGTTTGGTTGAGGCGTTCGGTTTGGCCGTCCGTTTGAGGGTGGAAGGCCGTGGACATCTGGGAGCGGATGCCCGAGAGTCGGAGGAATTCTTTCCACACTTCTGAGGTGAAGCGTGAATCCCGGTCCGACACTATATCCGATGGCAGCCCGTGGTGCCACCAGATCTCACGTGCAAAAATCCTTGAGAGATCGCTTGCCGTCTTGCCCTCTTTCAGAAGAGGGAGGAAGTGCGCCATCTTGGTAAATCGGTCGATGACTACCCAGAGTAGGTCGCATCCGTCAGAGATCGGTAAGTCGGTGATGAAGTCCATGGCAATCGATTGCCATGGAGCGTAGGGGAGCTCTAGAGGGTGGAGGAGCCCGTAGGGGTGGTGGCGTGCTGCTTTGTTTTGTTGGCATTCCAGGCAGCTCCGGACGAAGTCTATAATTCGCATGTCCATTTTTGGCCCCCAGAAGTTGCAGCGAATCAGCTCGATCGTTTGGTCCTGGCCCATATGACCAGCGACCTTCGTGTCGTGTTCTGATTCAAGGATCCTTTGGATAAGATCCTTGTCGTTGGGGACCCACAACAAACCCTTCCGGTATACCATTCCTTCCCTCAGCTGCAGAATTTCTCTCCTGGCCTTTGTGGCCGCCCGCTGCTCCTCACGAGGGAGAGCGGTAACCTCCTCGACAGCTGAGCCGTCATTCGGCGCTGGTCTTTCCAATGCCGCTTCCTGTTCCAAGGCCTCAAGCACCTTTCGGTACTCGGGGTCCTTCTGTCCAGCTTCCCACACAGAACCTGCAAATCCTTCGCTCCATCTCCTTGCCGGGATACCACTAAGTTGCGCTGCTGAGGAAACGTAGATAGTTCCTGCGCCGGCGGCGCTAATTCTGCCCGAAAAATGGGATGGGTGCAGAATTGTGGTGATTGGCTGGTCCTCACTCCCCCCTTTCTCAGGGTGGTACTCCAAACGCCTGGATAGTGTGTCCCGCTTGCCGTTTTGGGAGCCGCGTTGGAAGAAGATTTTGCAGTCGATGCCGGCAAGTTCTTGTGCCCAGCGAGCTTGTCGGTGGTTGGCTACCTTAGTCGCAGTAAAGTACTCAAGGTTCTGGTGGTCCGACAACACCTGCACTTGGTGTATTGCGCCTTCGCAGTATCGTCTCCAGTGTTTGAAGGAATCGACGATCGCGAGGAGTTCCTTGTCGTGAATTTCGTAGTTGATTTCCGCGCGTGAGAATTTCCTCCAATGGAAGGCGACCGGGTGCAGGCAGTTCTCGGGGTCTCGTTGGGAGAGGATCGCTCCGAGGGCGAAGTCTGATGTGTCTTTCTTGACGATCACTGGCCTTTGGGGGTCGAAGTGTGCCAGGATCAGGGCAGTCGTGAATCGGTTCTTCAGCTCTTTAAACGCGAGCTCGGCCTCGGGCGTCCATCTCCAATCCTTGGCGTTACCCTTCGTGAGCTCCGTGAGTGGACGGGCTACTCTTGAATAATCTTGGATGAAGCGTCGGTAAAAATTAGCAAAGCCCAAGAAGGATTGGACTTCAGTCTGGGACGAGGGGGACTTCCACTCTTGTACCGTCTCGACTTTCTCCTGAGACATCTTGATCCCTTCTCTGCCAATCAAGTATCCCAAGAATTCCACCTCGGTCTGCCGCCAGACGCACTTATCAGGGGATACGGCCAGTTTGTTCTCTCGTAGCCTTCGGTGGACTTCTTGGACGATTTTATCGTGCTCCTCAGCTGTCTTTGCGTAGATGAGGAGGTCATCCATGTAGGTGAGAAGTCCGAGGTCGAGCATGTCCCGGAAGATATGGTTCATCATATCTTGGAAGGTTGCTGGGGCGTTGCTCAAGCCGAAGGGCATGATGAGGAATTCGTATAGGCCGTACCGTGTGCGAAAGGCGGTTTTACATTCATCTCCCTCTTTGATCCGGATCAGGTGGAACCCATTCTTTAGGTCCATTTTGGCGAACCACTGGGCTCCCTGAATCCGATCCTGTAGTTCCTGCATTAGAGGGAGGGGGTACCGGTTGGGGATCGTGATTTGGTTGATCCCTCGGTAGTCGATGCAGAGTTGAAGGCCATGACCATTTGGCTTGGGGACGAAGAGGATGGGGGAGCAAGCGCTGGAGGTGGATTGCTGGATCTTCCCGGTCCTCAACATTTCCTTCAGCCACTCTAGGAGGGTTTTCAATTCGTGCTCCGAGAGGGGGTAGATCGGTCCCCAGGGGCCTGATTCTCCTGCCCTGAGGTTGATGGCGTGGTCGTAGGAGCGGTGCTCCGGAAGCGCGTCGGCAGCTTCTTTTCCCATGATTCCGAGAAACTGCCGAAATTCTTCCGGTACCTGCTCCAGTGAGTCATTGGCCGTCAAGTCTACGGCCGAGACATATCCGATGAACCTGGCCTCAGGGTGAGACAAAATAGAGTCGTCGAGGCTCAGAGAGAATTCCTGGACGACGGTTTTGGTGCAGAGGTCCAGGCAACAGGGGGAGGTGAATCGGAGTTCAGGTGAATCCCAAGCGCCTTGCGGAGGGTGCTTGGCGATCCACCAGAAGGGGAGGAACACATCTACCTCAGGTTCTAGGGGGGATACCTAAAAGACCTCCTGGGTGTAGTGCTTTTGGTGTTGTAGGAGGATGGGCTTGGTGTATTCGTGCCCAGCTCCAGGTACGATATCGCCAGTGAAGTTGGGGATGACGATATCGGTTTGGTGGGGGAGGCACGGGATACCCATCTTGTCCACCAAGGATTTGCTGATGAGTGCGGTTGAGCATCCCGTGTCGAGGAGGGCGTGGATGGTGGTCTGTTTTTCGTTCCAGTGGACCACCATTTTCACGATCGGTCAGTTGCCGCAAAGTGGTTTCTCGGTGGTGTTGACAGGCACGGTCGGCTCACCGGGAGCCTGCTTTCTTCGTTGACTATGCTTCGACGTTCCAGCACTTGGTTCGTCTGGACCCTTTCGTTTCCGAGATGTTCCACAAACTATAGTAAAGGCCTCAGGGTGCGGCATGCCCTGGCCTTTTAAAAATCCGCCTCATCCAATGAGTCGACCCAGAAGGGGCCTTCTCGCCTGTCCGAGTCGTCCGTTTTGGTGGCGGAGACTTTGGCTTGCTTCGGAGCGGGGGATTCGGTTGTCAGGGTGTCGTCTGTTGTGCGATTCCTTTTTCCTGCGCTGGACGCCGACGCCGTGGCACCCCTGGTAGGGAGAGGGGTGCCTTTCTTTGTTGCCTTGGAGTAGCATTCGGTGGTGTGGTGCCTTTTGTCGCCACACCGCCAGCAACCGCTTTGGTTGTCCTTTTTGTGGGAGTCGATCTCCGCTTGGTCGACTCCCGCCAAAGCAGCACGGTCGTTCTCCCATACCCTTTCCTTTCCTGACCTTGCGGTCTGACCACCCGAGTCAGTCTTTCCTGACTGCTTGTGGTCTACCTCTTTTCTGCCGGTGTTCACGGGCTTTCCTGACCTTTCGGTCTTCCCAGGGCCCTTCCCGGAGCCCTGAGCGTCATTGTTTCCCCCACCCTCCTGCCGCTGCCGAGCTGCCTCCAGTCTCTTCCTCTTCTCCACATGGATTCCTGCCTCGTAGGTGGCGGTCAAAAAATCCCCGTCTTCAAGGAAGTCGAAGGCGTTGTGGGCGAAGCGCATGTCCAGTATATGGCTGGGCATTGCGTGGTCGATTTTTTCTTGGAGGCTTTCTCCCGTGACCCCTGCGTAGATATTCAGGGCCCGGAACTCGACGAAGTAGGCCTTGATGTCTCCTTTGTAGCGGAGTTGGCTGATCTTCTCGAGGGCATTGGCGGCTTCCCGTGAGTCCCAGAAGTCTGTCTGGATTGCCTCTGAATAGGCTCCCCAGGTGTCTCCGGTTCTTCGGGTGATTTTTCGGCGGTGGAGGTGGCAGGCTTTTGCGGTGCCTGTCAACCGGGTCCCAACCCAGGCGATCTTCTGAGCCTTCAACGCCCCTGGGTAGAAGCTGAGGTAGTCTTCTACTGACTCCCACCAGGTGTTGAACGGCGTTGTGGGTTCGCCGTCATACTCCGATGGGTTCTCCATTTTTAGTCGGGGTGCGTGGACCGCCTCGGGTCTCGGTGGCTGGGGGCCCGCTCCTGCCTGAGCTGCCCGGATTCCTTCTCCGATCATGCGAGCGAGTCTTTCGGAGGTGAACTCATCGTCATCATCGTTTTCTCCTTCCTTTTTACCCTTCCCTCTGTCCGTTTTACGGGTCGGGGGTCCAGGTGTGGAGTAGAGGTCGGCGTTGTCGTGGTGGCCATTCTCGGACGGCTCGCTGAGAACCAGGGAGATCTATGGTGGTCCTGGTGGTGGCCCGGTACCTTCAGACCCCCCAGCAGCAACCGCAGGTTCTTCCAGAATGGCGGGAGGTCGGATGGTCCGGCGGGCCGTTTGGAGGTAGGTCGGCTTCCGCGCTTTGAGATCTTCAGCCTTTTTGCGGATGGCCGCAAGGTTGGCTTTGATCGCGACGTTGTCGGCTGCCAACTTCTCGGTGGTGGCCTGTTGTGTAGCAGCCCATTGTTCCACGTTGTGGTTGAAGTTGGCTTGTTTCTGACGCCTTTGCCCGTCGGCAGTCTGGATGAAGGCGAGGACATCATTAAGCCTGGCAATCTGGAGGCCTCGCTGGTGGTCGGCCATGGTGGTCACCACATTTTTCTCCACGATCTTCCGCCAGACATCCGCGGTGAACTGCTGCGAATCGTTGGCGGTCCGCATCAGCTCTGTCTGAATCCATTCGTGGGACGCCGTGGAGTTGGCCTCCTGCTGGGCGTACAGGTATGGCACTACCTCGCAGAGGACCTGGTAGTTGCACTCGATCTCGATGACCTCGAGGTCAGTTCGATCGAACTTGTCACCCAGGGCTCGCTTGAGTTCCCTGAGCTCTCGGTGGGCCTGTCGCTGTTGCTGAACTAGCAGACGGACCCAAGCAGCGGGCTGCTGGATCTCGACGGTGTCGAGGGAAGGTCGAATACCGTGGTAGATCTCGATCGCCATTTGGGGTTGCTCGATCCGTAGCATGTAGGCGTTCGAGGACGCAGCTGCAGGGGTCGCGGGGGTCGTCATTGTGAGAGACGAAAAGTAAGGTGACTAATTCATTAGATTATAGTGTGAGCCTGGGGTGTAGGAGTACACGGCAGGGGAGGTAAATCGAGAAGAAGTAGAGGTAGGTAGAAGAGTCAGGTTTCTTTTCGATATTCACAGTGGAATAATCTAAGGTTTGTTGTTCGGGGTAGTTGTGTTCGTCGCGGTCTGATGGCGAGCTTTCTTGCCGCGCTGGGAGCTTGGATATATATGGCGAAGAAGGTAGTCAGGTGATCCCGCTTCGTATGCTGCCGGAGGGTGGCGTCCGGGGGCGAGTTCGTACGCGGGGCGGAGAGGCCCGTTTGCACAGATCTCTTCCTCGTGAGTCATGGCTGCTTCCTGGCTGAGGGGAACACATACGCTCGCCGCCATATGAGGGGTGTGGGTGAATACCCGGAGCTGATTGGTCCTGGTCGGTGATGGCGACAAGGATGCGTAGGTAGTCGGCTGTTTCATGCAGAGGGATGTGGGGACCGCGTATTGGCGCACAGGGGAAGACCCGCGGGGTAATGCCTCAGCGCACATGTGTTCTGCAATCTAGCCCTCGTTGCAACTTCGGAGTTAAGATAGCGTACGTCCATTACAGCCGTAGTCCTTAACCCCGTACCTTTATCTCCCGTCTAGACTCTCTCAGCCCTATGTATACGTCATGCTTGCGTATGGCATGCTATGATTCGCAAGGGTGTATGTTCGTCAGAGATAGCGCTCGTGGCTGTTTCGTCCGTGGCAACTGCGTACAGCGCCCTGCCCGCACCAGCCCCTCACCGGAGTACACTGCAGACCCCCTTGCAGCTATCCAACCTACCTGTGCCGTGCGCTCGGCTATGTAGTCGTCGCTCTCGGCCCGAGTGTTACGCTGACTTCCCAACACGTGACTATGTACCATATACTCCTATTGTCATCCCCGATCTACCAGGGTGTGACTGCACTTGTCCGGCGTCGGAAATCGGGATCCTTTCCGGCACACTACGTGCAAGAGCAAACTGCACTGCATCTCGGGAATATCTTGAATAAAGGTATTAATGACGCCTGGAATAGCATTTATTCTGTCTTGGGATCCTCGGAAGTGCGTTGTCTAGCAGTAATTCGGCGGAGTCATTTTGATCAGTTTAGTACCGATTACTACTATTACCCACTTAGTACTAGTCAGTTAGGAATTTTATTGTTTAATAATCAAACTCCTTATAATTTTAACAAAGAAAATAATGCCACTTCTCCACTTGCCAACAACTAGCATTACAAACTATCTTCAGCATTCACCCATCACGCCAGAATTATGTCGCAAATTCGGGTTTCGAGCCTACTGTGTACATACTGTTTTAGGAGATTTACACTGCGAACATGGCTCCACAAACACATCGAAAAAGGGCATCGAGAATACTGGTCAGAACTTCGGGCTTCGAAAAAATGCACCTATGGGGGGCACATTCCCCATCCAATTAGATCTGGTGGCACACTTCAAATTCTGATCTAAGTTGATCATAGCCACTCTGGCAGCCGCCAGCGCTGCCAATACCGGCAGGTAAAGTGACAATACCAGTCGGTATTATACAGTACGGCTGTCGCGCCGGATTTTCGCTGCAGTAAAATCAAGTACCGCAACCAAAAATTTCCGGGTTTTTTTTTCGGAATTTTTTGATGGCGGCAATACTTTCCAGTAACCTGTAGTAAGGTTCGTTACGGGCGACCAGCTGTTAGAAGCACAACTATAGTGCAGTACCGTACAGTATACTGCAGTACTGCCGTCACAGGATAAATTACTACTGTTTTGCACTGTACTCAAAACTATGTGTAAATATGACAGCGATTCAGTAATGCTGCACTGGAGATACCATTTGCTACGCAACATTACTGCGTAGTATCGTGCGGTAGTGCTCCTTCACCGTGGTAACATCAAATACCTTGATCAAAAATTTACAATTATTTATTTTTTTGGAATTTCTTTAGGAGTGGGAGTAATTGGCAGTAATGCGTAGTACCGTTCGTAATGGGCAACCAGCCGATAGCAGCGGCACTATAGCGCAGTACCGGACTCTATACTGCGGTAATGCCATCACTGGATAAATTACTACTGTTTTGCACTGTACTCAACACTATGTGTAAATACGACAGCGATTCAGAAATGCTGCACCGCAGATACCGTTTGCTACGCAACGTTACTGCGTAGTATCGTGCGGTAGTGCACCTTCACCGTGGTAACGTCAAATATCTCGCTCTAAAATTTACGATTTTTTTTTTTTTTCGAATTTCTTTAGAAGTGGGAGTAATTGGCAGTAATGCGTAGTACCGTTCATAACGGGCAACCAGCCAATAGTAGCAGCACTATAGCGCAGTACCAGACTGTATACTGCGGTACTGCCATCACTGGATAAATTACTACTGTTTTGCACTGTACTCAACACTATGTGTAAATACGACAGCGATTCAGTAATGCTGCACCGCAGATACCGTTTGCTATGCAACGTTACTGCGTAGTATGGTGCGGTAGTGCCCCTTCACCGTGGTAACGTCAAATACCTCAATCTAAAGTTTACGAATTTATTTTTTTCGAATTTCTTTAGGAGTAGCAGTAATTGGCGGTAACGTCTAGTATCGTTTGTAATGGGCAACCAGCCGATGGTAGCTGTATTACAGGACAGTACCGGACAGTATTCTGTGGTACTGCTGTTGCAAGATGTTCTGTGGTACAGATGATTACTAGGGTTGCTGGTATCATTTGTGCCAAGTATTATCAATGAAATATAACTGGCGCTTGTACAAAAAACAATATCCTACAGGCATCACCACCAACAACACTATCCATCACGACAACAAGGCAATCCTCATTGTTTTCTCCCACTTCACGAACAAATTCTGCCCAGAAACCCCCAACATGTCTCGCCGTATGCAATGTGCGCTCAAAAATTCAAACACTTCGCACTCTCGTCTTCCCGGGTACGAGGTCATCACGGCCGTCGATTACGAAAATTATTTGTTTGGCAAAGAGTACCTGGCAAGCGATTCTGTTGATGGGAACATTGAGGTGAATAGCCACATTTGTGAGGATGAAGAGGAAGAGAATCCGGATGAAGATGGAGAGAATCCGGATGAAGATGGAGAGAATCCGGATGAAGATGGAGAGAATCCGGATGAAGAGGAAGAGAATCCGGATGAAGAGGAAGAGAATGATAGCCATGCTGGAAACAGTGGAGTTTCCGATGGCAGCTTGTTCCTGCCAATTGACATGGAAGAGTATGATGATTCCAATGATGATGCGAGCTACAACCCAGACCTCACTCACCCGAAGTCTGCACGTACTATGTGCGCAACCAAACGGGAACGCGAAAAAGATCTACACCGATTACCTACACATCGTCTGATGTTGAGGGATGAGGATGGAAACTTGTCACCAACGGTATCGACAATTCAGCCTCCCACCCAAAGATGTCCTAAAAAGGTTTGGTTGTAGCTAACTACTTCAACAAATACTAATCAGAAGTGTCAGCAGCGAAAATCTATGGATGAAGATCCACTTGACTTCGATTCGTTGGATAATGATGCACAGAGCTTCCTCCCCACATTCTCAGAATCGGTGATGCAGCTGGCAGAGGAGAAGGCTGGTGAAAATTCGCAGTTCACTGTCGAGCAATTGCTTAACTACGCCGGAATTGTCATCAGTACTCAGTCGTATCGATTGAAGACTACCAAGAAGCAGTCTCCATGGAACCTTTTCCTTGCTGAAGCAAAGGCAGATGTTCCCATTCAGCTACAGCAGCCAAAAAAGGTGGAAAGTGCTGGTAAACTGCAGTTCGATGGCAAATATACGAAACACTTGTCTATGCAGTATAAGGAAAGGAAAGAAGAGTATACCGAAAAGGCTCGCCAGATTAATGAGCTGGGGTTGAAGCAGCTGGTTGGACCATCTGCAACTCTCCAAAAGAAGTTGCTCAAGCAGCTGAGAGAACTGGTAATCTCGGTATCACAATAGTGAGAGGTATTTACCAATACTGATCATTTTTGCAGTCGAAGGAGCTGGCTTTACATGAGGGCCAATTTATGATTGCCGTATGGACGAAGAGTGGTGGCGAGGGTACATTCTTGTCTAGGATCGGGCACGACTACTACCAGCTACTCAAGGCGACAGATAGAAGCTTCACCAAATTTTTTGAATTGTGCAAGGGAATCGACATCAAGAAGCAAACAAGGCGTGCTACCATCAAGAACGTACAGGCGACTGCAAACCGTGATGAGCTGAGAAAGAACATGGTGGAGAGGTTGTTTACCCTGATTAGTATGCGCTATTACTCCTGTTTACTTGCTCTTACCAAGCTTATAATGCTAGATGATGCCAGTCAGTCATACTCTGCATTAGAAAAGCTCCCCAGGGGCAACATGGGCAAGATTATGAAGATATGGAAGCTACACTGGCTAGTTCCGGGTGACTGGCCTGAGAAGGATGATGATACGGCGATTGCGGCCCACCTCTGCTCGACGACCATAGACAACTTGAGATGCGTTCACCAAGCACTGGTTGCAAAAACGCTTACGGTAGTTTCGGTCTAGACTTCAGCGTTTACAGTACTTCACTTCTGAGTAAGGTGAAATATCAAGCGGATTAACAGGAATAATGAAGAATAACCTTTTTGGTGAGATAACGGGTGTGTAATCGACAGTATATGTAAATACTGCATAAAATATGTGGCAATTCTCTAGTCTCATTTTGATTGGATTCTTTTCTTTCTGTCACTCTGTATTATCCAATTCGGCTTTAGAGTAATCCAACATTTGTGCCATACAAACAACCCCACAATTCCCCACCACACAGAAACAATGCCATCACCCATATAACCCCACCATCACCTGCACAACCCAACTATCGACACCAGTACAGCACCACTGACATGCCACCTGCACGGAGAAGGTCATGGGTGGAGGTTTTTCCGAATGGCAGTGGTGTTGGCACTATAAAGGGATGCCGAATGGATTCCAAGGCTGCAGCGAGGTTACTGTCTCAGCCCATGGCTTCCCGGAACCGTCGACATCAATAGGATGATAATGTGCCATCGAGGTGTCAATTCGATATGAGGTATAACAGCTGCGACAACCCTTTCAACAACGAGCAAAACCCCGTGCATGACACTGAGCTGGAGACGTTTGGGGAGGCTGGCAATGGCGAGCTTTAGATCCATATGGCTCGCAACCCACCACCCCTGAGATCACGGCATAATAAGAGATCAAGACTCTCAGAAAACTGGATTCGGACTCGATCTATCATAGCAGATCTGCTGGTATTGAGAAAAACAGAAGAAGAGTGTACTTATGATATGCAAGCAACCCGCAGAGTGCGTTTTATTGGTCTTGAGTCATACTTCTACCACGATGTCGAATACTGCAGCTGTGGAGTCTCCTGTGCCCAACTTGCTAAAGAAGGCTACTTTCCTTCGACCCCAGTGAGGCCTGCGACAGTTTTCAGCCTTCGACTACTCCGGCTACTACATGAGCAGAGTGTCCTAGGCTCGGTCTCCAAATTGGCTTGGGCCGGAACACTGAGAGCTGTATATGAGGCTGATCGAATGTCCGCAATACCTTCTTTTGACCATGAGGTAAGAATTCTTACTGAAGTACTGTTAAATACTAACGAATACATTCAGATGCATGATGCTTATCACAATTGGTTGGCAGTGCAGTACCAGATCGATACTAAGGCTGCATCTGCTCTCGATACGATGAATGTCGGAGTGGGTAGCTGCACATGGCAGATAAATAACCTTTCAAACATCGGTCTCTGTTGCTTCGATATCAATGCAAACAGCGACAAAGACACATCCATTGCCATATCCATTGATGGCAACCAGCAACACATAAGGTTCAAGGACAGATCTCCCTTCGAGTTCGAAAAGTATTCGCCCAAGCTGTTTATCGATTACAGACGCCCCAAGTTCACTTTGGCAGGTGGTGAGAGTGTTGTACACACCGCAGGGTGCGGAAACAAGTTCAAGGCGATGAGCGGATGGAATAAGGCGGAGACTATGTCACAGTCAAAGAAAGTTTTGGATGAGACAGGGCTAATGGCAGTGACATGCTACCATGGTACAAACCTGCGTTTCTTGAATGTATACGGTGGAAACGAATGATATAGCCATGCCATTCGACTGCTCGAATCTATAAAGGATGACTGTCCTGCAGCAGGTAGCATACAGCTATGCTATGATGTGGCGTGTGAATTCGAGTCATCTTTGCGGCGGCTTAATGCACCTTGGGTTGAGTGTGTCAGAGTTAGTATCAATCATTAGTTGACAGGATCACTGGCTAATGTATTGGTAGATGCGTATCGGGAGATTCCATCTGTATGGCCATGAGCTACACTGCCACATTCTATATAACTTGCTGCATACCGAGGGATTTGGTTTGATGGTGGGAGAAGAGGTGGAACAGCTGTGGTTTATGCTGAGTAACCTCATCAGACCTGGACGCTATTCGTCAGGGCAACGACGCACACAAAAAATTGATGCAAGTGGTGGGTTCTCACTGTTACTTCCCAGTATCTACAAGTACTTACTTATAGTTGTGAAGGACTTTTCCTGGCGAAACGAGGAAGAGGGCGACTCGGACAGTATCTCTCACGCCGGTGGCAGAAGATGGTAAAGATTGAGAGAGATTCCAGTGCAGTCATAAAACGGGTTCTTGGAATGATGGTTTCTGAGCGTATCGACAAGTCTGGACGGGTACATTCCCGTCAGACCGTTACCGATGAGTATTTGAGGTTACAGGCAGCCGACCAAATCTCATACTACCAGACATATCACCGGTATACCGGATTCCTTACTAATAGTGTGGGATATCTTGCTGACCGGTACTAGTAACAGGGCACAAATGTATGATGACAATCTTTACCGGTTACTACAACAGGAGTCGAACTTACGTCGTAACCTGGTACTTCAAACTGCCAACAGAGTTGGAAGGCCCGGAAGCGGTGAACGTCAGTGAGCAATTGCAAAAGCGGAACAGAACCCATACACTTTGAATGAGCTCTACGCCAATCGGGAAGGGCGTTCATTAATGAGCAAAATGGAGAGGCTGTTGCAGAAAACCAAAACGAATCGAGCCGACTGGGTGCCCAACCGCGAGTGGTACCAACGATCTGAAAAGCGAGTTGCCTTAGACGAAGTGCAGAAGATTCAACTGGAACTTGTGAGAATTATAACTGAGCGGCGAGTAGAAACTGACATCCTTCATCACCGAACTCAACATGGGGCCAATCTTGGAGGAAGCATGACGAAGCACTTCGTTAGAAGGATAAACTCATGGTGGGCTCCACTTGATAGATTGGTTGCCATCTACAACCAAGAAGTAACGAAGGCTCAATATGCAGATAGGCTTCGGCCTCTGGATGTCAATCAGCTAAAAGAGGTAGGGGTCGACCTTGCGGATGGTGAAATTTGGGACATCGAGAGATTGATGAGTAATTCTGATTGGGCAGTCTACGATTACATCCGAGAGGGAATTGACACGCAATCACGATTAAATCGGCTAAAAGAGGAGCATGCAAGACTACTTCATCACACAAAGAGGTTGGTTCGTTGGCTGCAGTGGCAGTGCGCTGCACTCATGGCGGTTCTTGTATCACCCCCCATTGGAGACATCAATCCCTACAAATTACTACTCTTCTCTCGAGTACAGACCATTTCTAACCTCTTACACCCAAATCATCGACACATTCTGAGTCGAGAGCAGAGTCTTGGTTTGGAGATGGTTCTCTCCAGGGCTGAGGCATTGCTCTCTACGGCAGATATGCACTGGGTTGAGGATCACAACCAGGAGGATTATGAAGATGATGACGAAACGGATTATGGTGATTGGAATGACGAAGTTGGAGCAATCATAGTTTGGGAGCTTGAGCGTGAAGAGGAGGAGGATCGCAGAAGGAGGGATGCTGCTGAGCAGGAGGTGCAACTGGAAAACTAAAGGGGTAGATAATTGGTCACTGAGTATCCACCATTCCCTTTGTGTTTCTCACAGAGTTTTCGCAATATTACGTCCCAGTATAGCATAGTATTTCTTCGTAGTTGGTGATTGCGCCATAGCCAGAGTTATTTAGGAAAAGGAAATCGGTACTGGAGCCTTAATACATCTAGTATTTGCACATAAGCGAAAAGAATTGTATTTTTCAGGATTTGATCGAATCCGATGGAAATCAATCACTGTTGGTACCAGTGGGCAGTATTTTTTGGTAATTGGTAATATTAGAATTGATCGATATAGTTCAAAAACGATCAAAGCCTGGCAACAGCACCGCAAAAATGATTGGATCTTGTAATAGTAATGCATAAGCATCAGACTGTCATGGGATTAAACGACATACAACCCGTGCTGGTAGTTGGCTGATTTAGATAACAGTTGGTTGAACTATGGCTCGATGTATCGTGGATCCACCAGATGGCTGCTAATTGTTCATGCACAACTCCAACAGCCATTATCAAAACCTTCAAAACCCACGATCGGAGTCTGCCAATCTCTTCCTCATTGCCGAATCAGCTTTCCACATCCACTACAGCAGTATCGCTGGTGCAGATTGGACTATATGTGGATATCTAGACACCCGAAGTTGGTGATCGAAATACTTCGAAACCGATCACTGTCTGTACTGGGAAGTATTTGTCGGTAATTGGTAATTGTGGATTTGATCGATATAATACAAAAGCGATCAAAGCCTTGAAGGAGCACAACAGGATAGCTGAGACTTAGAAATAAATTCAAGAATGGCAACTACCTACGTATACAGGTTATTATCTACAAATACAATGTCGCCATGCAAGCTATTGAAACTTCAAATAATACTGCCAATTTCCCCACAGAATTACCGGAAACAATCCCATAATACGATGTATCAATAAATACCATACAGTAGGTAATAGTGAAAACAAATTCAACACATTCGAGCTCATCCAACCAAAAAGAAAACTGACTACTACTCACAGGTATCGATGTATACTAAAGATGCAAAGAAATTATACGCTGACATGACTCAAACCCTACAATTGCCAGTGTTGTCCCAAATTGGATTGCAAATTCTTCAGCTCGCGACTGGAAACTGGAAAACCTCCTGCACTTCCTGATCCTCGATTACGCTGCCGAGTATCTTTTCTCTTCTGGGCCGATGCCTTCATTGCTTCGCGCTGGGATTTCCAAGTCTCGAGATGCGCCGCTGTGGTGTTGATGGGGTTAGGCTTGAAATGTCTGGGCTTCTGGCCACGTTCCTTCCTGGCAAACACCTTTGCTGTACCCTTGTAGAGGTTTTTGACCTTCAAAAGCATTAGCAAATGCAATTGCCAGTAGCAACACATATCTACCATATCCATACAGCCTTCAGGTCCAAGCCTCTGTAGAACATGTAGAAGCTCTAGCACATCCGGGTCCAAACCAAAATTGCGACTGGCTGGTGATCCCACTTCCAATATAGCATTGTTGTTTTCCATCCTGTGGCTCAGAGATGTTGGCTCAGCCTCCAGCGCTACGTCCATATGTTCCGAATGTGCCGAGAAGGATGAGAATGATGGATCTCTGACCGAGGGAGAATGAGGAAGAGAGGGAGAGCAATGGACAGTAGAAGAGTGATGAAGAGCGGGCGAGCTGCATGTACGGCATGCTCTGTGGAGAGGTGATGGCCCAGGTAGAGAACTTGCATATGGCGTGGACATTTGTACCTCACATGTAGATGAATTGCGAATGACATTGAATGTAGAGGATGAAGAACCGTGGGCATTGGTGGATGGAATACGCTCCTCTAGCCATGCCTAAAGACATCAGCAATACAGTAAGCTTATTCATAGCAATTATTCCTACCTTGATCTGCATCTCGCCAACGTGTAAATGTCGATGGGCATTCCAGACAGCCTCAGTACTGATTTCCCCTCCCCCGATGATGATATCGGCAGCCAATCGGCCAATATAACTGCACGTGTATGGAATCATTGGATACTGGAAGTTGTCGTCGAAATTAGCTGCAGTTGGTGCCATTGTGGTTCTGTTGTCACCGGTGTCTGTTGTTGCTGTGAGGTTCACAGTTCGATGCGATCAATGATGGTGGGGTGCATAAACGAGGCGTGCATAGACTTGACCGTTGCCAAGCCGTGGAAAGCGCTATAGCCTTCTAGATATTCAAATGTTCTGTTCTACACGATCCAGTGAAACAGTTGCGAGTTTGGCAGCAATCAGGCATAGGCCTTGGAATGTACTATCGCCTCATATATATGTAAATGTGCGGTTCTATAAGGGCTCCTGAAGCAGTTGCAAGTTTAGTAGCAATCAGGCGTAAGCCACCCATGGAAAGCACTATCGCCTCCTACATAAAAGTGCGGTTTTACAGCTGCTCGCAATGCAGTTGTGAGTTTGGTGGCAATCAGCGGTAAGTTGAGGTTTGCAGGTCGAAGCGATGATTGTGGAGTGATTAAGCAAAATGTAGGTTCAACCCCACCAAGCCCTGGAAAGCACTAGTATATCTTTAATCTATATATACCCAACTTCCAACTTCTTCATCAGAACTACCTGCTACTATCTAACAATAATCACCCATACGAACAAGCGACCCTATGTCAGATACCAACCAAAACCAACTCATACCGCTACCACCATTGAAATGCCACCAAAAGACAGTATCAAGGTTACTCCCTCACTACGGGTGCCATCTACTGTCTACACGTGAACCAATACTGAACATTACTCCCATTTAGGTCGTTGTCGAACAGAACAACAGTGCTCTTCCCTCCCACGGTGCCGAAATGCTCAAGAAGAAGTTGAAAACCTTCATAATCGAACAAGCGACAATCAAGGGAGAGGTCTTGACGCCCGATGAGGTGAAAGCAACGGTCTTGGCACTTCAAAACACCCGCGCAACCTACGCGGTTGGCAACAATGAAGCCAGGCAGGTTGCCACCTATGTCTGGGATTGTGGCCTTCACGGCACCAGAGAGGCGAAATACGGACAGCTCCTCAAAGCTCTCTATACCGACCTGGATATTCAGAACCGCCCTGCCATCCAGGACAAGGTTAAGGTAAGTAATACCTAGTATTAGGCACTACTGATGCTAACTCTTTGTAGAACAAGGTGGCGAATGTTGGCAAAACATACAAGGAAATTATGCGTATGATGACCGACCCAAATGTCGCCTCGCCTGCGGAATCTGCAATCCGCCTCAAGAAGCTTCTGGAGGCTGTTGCTACACGTTCTGGAGGCAAGGAGGCACTCTCAGCTGCTGTAATCCAGCTCTCCTAGATACGTATGGCCGTCACCACCACATCGATAGTTTGATACATTCAGGCAATATAGGGTTTTGGTGAAGGGTAAAATTGGAGTTTTCGAAATAGTGTGCTACTTGATGATAGTTTGCTCTTATAACATTGCTTGTAGGCTAATAAACATCATCTTGCTTCATCTCTCTGCTGTAACGCATTCTTAATCTTATTCAATCGCTGTACTACAAGGTCATATCCATCTCGCTGTACCATCTCGGTGAACTCACGCATTGTCCGGTATATATTGGCAACTTTGGTCTTTCGGTTGCCATCAGTATTAGCTAATACCAACGTTTATTAACCAGTCCATACCATTACTTGGACATGTCAAGCGAATGCGTCATCATCGATGCCGAGATGCTTGTAAAGCCCCAGCATGGTAGCATGATCACCGGCCTTGAACCCACAGTCGTAGACGTGGTGACGAATAATTCCTGGTTGACATTAGTCCAGATTAAACGTCTCGGCATCCATCTCTTCTTGGAAAATGAAGGCATTAACCTCTTCCTGTGTCAGAATACGGTCACCATGCTGCTGTCGCGCTTTAACAAATGATCTTACCAGATGTTTTCGGAGGGTACGGTGGTTTGAATTACGCGCAAGGGGAAGGTGTAGAATGGAAGGCGTCGAGACCACAGGACAAGGAGTACTGGCTGCAGATCCTACTTTGGCAACCAATTGTAATGTTGAATATATCATCGGCGGCGCAGCCCCCTTTGCACCTCTGTCAGAGTACACTGAATTGCTATCCAATGAAGACTCCTCCGTACTTTGGTACGAGCTAGCCATGTCGACATCCAGTAAGAGCATATTCTGTAGCCTTCCAGATCAGGTCGCTCCAGATCTTCAATGCCATATACCATAGATTTGCTTGCTATCCTTTCAGTTTTTCCTATCAGATCTATTTGTTTAGGTGGTTCTGCCATTGCAAGAAGTTGTGAAGGCGATGGAGTGATAGACTCAAGGACTTCGGAGGCCGATACCAACTGACAGATACCGTCGGACCTCTCATCATTCTCGTCTTTCTCCTCTGTACAAGTCTGGCAGCCCAATAGAATAACCTCATCGTGAATCCCATCGGATTCAGCTTCCAGAATGGTGACTGGAGTTGTTTCCGCTTGGGGTTGTATTGGTGCCTGGCGAGTGGTGATTGCTGAACGGCACTGTTCTTTCATTTTGGTTGGCATCACTATGGACTTCCTTTTCCGCTGTTTATTTGGCTGCAGTAATCATCAGTATCAACAAGTATTAATGGGTAACCGTCCTTACATTGGGTCTTTTGTGTACGGTGGCCATGGGTAAGCGTGTGCAATGAGGCAATATTGGACAGGTATACATTTGATTCAGACCGATAGAGGAATATAAGTACCTTGCGTGCATGCTTTGATTTTCCTATTCGACTACGAGACAATACCCGCAAATACCGACTTGAAACATAAAAGAATGCACCATGTGACCGTGTTTCTCAACTTGCATGTCAACACCTTGAAAGAAATTACTGATGTTGTAACGCAGAGTACTAAGTGATATCTGACATGACGGGAATCTGATATGGGGCTTAAACCTTCAAAGGAAGGCTGCATGTAAGGTCCTGTAGAATGTATCAGCAATGCTCATCGTCATCAGGAATGCACCAACCAGCAGTTTCTTTGTTTTGTGAAGCTTGTCTGAAAGATTTCCTGGAACAGCTCCCGAGTAGAGTAGCACCCCCAGCAACTCGGAAACCTTATCCAGCTGCTTTTTGGTGACGGGGATGTCGGCTAGAGTACACAGGTCCTTCTCGGTCCATCCAATTGATTTGAGCCGCCGGCGTTCTTTGCTCATTGTGCAAACCACCTCTTTCTTTGACAGTCGGGTTGACCGCATCACCAAAGCAATATCCTCCTGCGTATCCTTCTTGGAGAAGACCATTCCCTTGTGGAAGTATTCACGCTTGGTATCTGTTAATACTCATCCCTTCCAATCGGTTCTAACTATCACTTTACTTACAATGATCATCCATTGAAGTTGAGTATACCGCAGATGGTATTTGGAGTTGACCCGATTCTCAGGCTGCTCCTCATCACAGTCGGCCCACTCCACATTGTTACCAACCTGCGAGTCCTCCTGCCTGTCAATTGTGTCCATACCATGAGAGTCGGTGACTTCATTGGCGTATGTATCAACCGAGTAGCTGCCCTTAGGGTCTTGTACAGCAGCAGACAACACACGATCCATAGTGGGAGACAACGGTGAGGAAGATATTCTGGAAGGCTGAGGTGAGCTGGCATTCCGCATATCCAACAGCCTCTTCAACCACCGTGCAGTGTCGGCAGGGTTGGCATCACGGTCGAAGCCGGGATACGGTGGAGAGGCTGGGACGTATCCAGTAGTATCGGGAGGAGATGACGGCGGTGATCTCCCACCGAATGGGGCAGTGGAGGTACAAATAGGCGATAGGCGGTGGAAGCGATGGCGACTCAGGAATATTCTCGGAACTTCCTGGATGACGTTGAAGTGCCATCGTAGGGGTGCCACAGAACTGGCGTTGTCGTTTGTAGAGGAGATGTGAGAAGTTGCTGGGTTGGTGCAGATAGATAATATTGTGTAGTAACGTACTGTAGGGGTTACCCGGCTACTACCCATTAGTCGGACACTATCAGAAATGAGAAAAAACGACGATACTCAACAACCATAGATCGGAGAGACACAAAATTTTGCAGACCGCATGTT
>Ga0307508_10000815_pt1 | contig 36436 bp, 32 predicted proteins | sample 9_EM_MG_FD_203089 | JGI IMG/M metagenome (GOLD analysis project Ga0307508, IMG submission 203089) | Populus trichocarpa ectomycorrhiza microbial communities from riparian zone in the Pacific Northwest, United States - 9_EM | ecosystem: Host-associated > Plants > Roots > Unclassified | place...
TTCTTCTCGCTAGCCTACCGCTCGTACCGGTTGCTCGTCTGCTATCATTCTCCATGCCGGCCTCATTCTCCTCGCTCTCCTACCTGTCCTACTTGTAATACGCGTTGCTCGCCTGCCCTTATGCGCCACTGTAGCTGCTCTGTACTTCGACGAGATATGGGACGTTGGACTTTGTATCATAATGTATATATAGATTTTAAATACAATAAGTGATTTTCTGTGCGATCGAAGAGCATAGCCAACTGGGTGTAGTAGCATTATAACTAGTAATGAAACTGCTCACAGTGCACACTTGTTGCTCCCGTAAGCTTCCCTAGCTTTCCTAGCTTTTCTAGCTTCCCTAGCTCCCGTAAGCTGGTGGTTGCGTCAGTAAGGTTGGTGGTTGCGTCGGTAAGGTTGGTGGTTGCGTTGGTAAGATTGGTGGTGCGTCCGTAGCTTTTCTAGCTTCCGTAAGTGGGTGGTTGCTTCGGTAAGATTCACTATCCTTACCGGAGGTACAGATGCTAGCAAAGCTACCGACGTAGGTCGTTCTAACCGACATGCAGGGATAATTTCTTAATTTTTCCTGATGGAAGGCTGAACCGAAATCCAGCTTCGTCCGAAAAAACTCCGATCAAACCACGTTGCGGCAAAAGACCGATCACCACCACGATTGTATCATGGGGCCCGACAAAATACACAGTAAGGGTCCTACTCGACACAGGCTGCTCGGTACCCCTCATCAGTACAAGGGTTACTGAGAAATACGACATATCCCGAGTACGCAGGCGCAGGGCAGCCCCACTGCAGAACTGCTCGCGAGAAGAAGTCAAGGGGGCAGGAATGGAGTACACCGAGCCCCTCCTGCTCCAACATCGAAAACACTTCTTGCGTGAAGTATTCGAAGTCACGCTATTGGAACCAGAGGTCGACATCTTCCTCCCCTTCTGGTGGATTGCAAAGCACCCCCCCCCCCCCAAGGGGTGTGGGGCTCAGAGGAACTTCGCTTCAGCAGCCCCAGTTGTCTGGAAAAATGTACGCGATTTGAAGCTGCGGAATTTTCTCTGTCTCTGGACGAGACGGTAACCCTCGATCTGGAGGCCAGGACTATAGGGTATATCTCCGCCATCGATCAAAAAGACCCCCAAGATCAAGTCCCCAAGGAATTTAGGGAATACCAGGGGATCATGGGTCAGGAGGCGGCAGAGGCGCTGCCGGCACACTGGTCATATGACTGCAAAATCGATCTCATGGAGAGAGAAACCGCCCCCTGGGGACCGATCTACCCCCTCTCAGAAAACGAGCTTCACACACTCCGAGAATGGCTTAAAGAAATGCTATGAACAGGCAAGATCCCAAGATTCACCTCCTCGGCAGGATCTCCAATTCTATTCATACCAAAACCAAGCGGAAGAGGACTCCGACTTTGCGTCGACTACTGAGCCCTCAACCGAATAACGATTCCCAATCGATACCCTCTCCCCCTCATGCAAGAAATGCAGGATCGGGTCCAAGGGGCCAAATGGTTTACCAAGCTGGACCTAAAGAATGGGTTCAACCTGATCCGCATCCGAGAAGGAGACGAATGGAAAACAGCTTTTTGGACGCGTCATGGGCTGTACGAGTTCCAAGTTATGCCATTCAGATTAACCAACACACCGTCAACCTTCGAAGACATGATGAACTACGTCTTCTCCAACATGATTGACTTGGGCCTCCTGGTCTACATGGACGACTTCTTGATCAATGCAAAAACTGAGGAGGAACACGATCAGCGGGTTAAGGAAGTATTAAAAAGACTGCAGGAAAATCGACTAGCCGTCTCGCCAGACAAGTGTGTTTGGAAAACCCGGGAAGTGGAATTCCTAGGATACGTTATCAGGCAAGATGGAATCAAAATGGCGGAAGGAAAAGTGGAGGCGGTGCTAGAATGGAAGACCCCGGCATCGCTAACGGAAGTACAGTCTTTCTTGGGATTTGCCAACTTCTATCGGCGCTTCATCAAGGATTACTCCCGAGTTGCCAGACCCCTGACGGAGCTGACAAAAGGGAGTAAAAAGGAATGGGAGTGGAACCCAGAGGCGGAAGAAGCCTTCTAGGAGCTGAAGCGGCGATTCACGACAGCACCGATACTAGCCCATTTCGACGCCACCAAACCCGTGATTATCGAATCAGACGCTTCCGACTTCGCGATCGGGGCCGTCCTGTCGCAAAGAGACGAGAAAGGAAGGCTGCACCCTGTGGCCTTCCATTCCCGGAAGTTCCAGCTGGCGGAAATCAACTACGAGATCCATGACAAGGAACTTCTGGCCATCGTCGATGCCTTCAAGCACTGGCGCCGATACTGCGAAGGGGCGACGAATCAGGTCCAGGTGTTTAGCGACCACCAGAATCTCGAGTACTTCACGACCACAAAGATACTCAACCGACGCCAGGCACGGTGGGCCCAGGAATTGGCCGGCATCGACTTCCGCATCTACTACCGACCAGGGAACTGGAACGGGAAACCAGATGCTCTTTCGAGACGTTCAGAGTTCAGCCCTGAAAAAGGGGGGAGTGAAAACCAGCCGATTACGACAGTTTTGCAAAAGGATAACTTCGCGGAACCAGATAGGCGGGAAAGTACGTTTATCTGCTCATCAACAAGGTTCGCTTCGCTCCCACCATGGTAATGGTCGGAAGAATTTGCGGAAGAAGTGCGAAAGGCAGGAAGGAAAGACAAGGAGTACCAGGATACAGTGAAAGAACTGGAAGCAGTGCTGGGGAATGCGGCACTGAATGACCGAAAGGTCGAGGAGGAAGCTGCCCGCCCTCGTGAGGCACGGCAGAGGGACCAAAAGGTCAGGACGGAAGAGTTCCTTGAGATCAAGGATGGACTACTGTAGCGAAGGGGTATGCTCTGGATCCCGGAGGATGGGAACCTCAAAAATATGATTCTCGAGTCAGAGCACGACACGAAAATTGCTGGACACATGGGCCAGGATAAGACAATCGAACTTATCCGATGGAACATCTGGTGGCCAAAAATGAATGAAAGAATCATCAACTTTGTCGGTAGCTGCCCCAAATGCCAGAAGAACAAAACAGCGCAGCACCAACCATACAGGCTCTCCTCCCCTTTGGAGCTTCCGTACGCCCCGTGGCAGTCTATCGCAATGGACTTCATTACGGAGCTGCCTCTCTCAGAAGGATGCGACCAGCTGTGGGTGGTTATTGACCGATTCATGAAGATGGCACACTTCCTTTTCCTCGACAAGGAAAAGAAAACGGCGGCCAACCTGGCAGTGGTTTTTGCGCGAGAAGTTTGGAAGTACCACGGGCTTCCCACAGATATTGTCTCAGACCATGATTCCCGATTCACCTCCAAGCCTTGGCAAGAGTTCCTCCAGCTGTCCGGCATCCGCCTGAGGATGTCGACAGCTTTCCACCCCCAGACCGACGGACAAATGGAGTGCCTCAACCAGGTCATCGAGGCATACCTCCGAGCGTTCGTCGGACACGAGCAGGACAACTGGGTAAGCCTACTCCCCATGGTGGAGTTTGCGTACAACAACTCGATCACCATGGGCAATGGAATGTTGCCGTTCTACGCCAACTACAGTTTTCACCCTGGGTCCTCCGACCTGGCCGCCTCAGGACCCTTGAACCCCGTCTGCACACTTTACACTCACTGGATGCATGCGGTACACAAGGTGTCCGCCAAACGGCTGGAGGCAGCGCACGAACACATGCGCCACTACACGGATTCCCAGCATGCCGAACCTCCGAAGTATCAGATCGGAGACTTGGTAATGCTCAACAGGCGCAACATCAAAACGCGCCGGCCATCCCGGAAATTGGACCACAAGAATCATGGTCCCTTCCAGGTGGAGAAAGTCATCTCGCCCCTCGCCGTTCAACTCACCCTTCCCTGGAAATGGAAGATTCACAATGTCTTCCATGTATCGCTGCTCGAACCCTATCGGTTGAGTGAACACCAGGCGCTGCTGGACCCCTCGAAAGTACTCCGAGAGGCCGACGACATCGAACAGAGCGAGGAGTACAATGTTGACGAGGTCCTTGGGAGCACCAAGAAAGGGCGCCGCGTCCTGTACCTCGTCAAGTGGCTCGACTACCCAGACTGGAAGGACTGGACGGAGGAGCCATACGACAACTTTTCGGTAGGAGGTCTGGAGAAACTCCGGGAGTTTCACAGAAAAAACCCAGACGCTCCGAGGGACTACCAGCTCACCGAAGGCTAGACTCTGATCTGCCCCGGGCGCATGGCAGAGCCGAAGGGGTTGAAGCACGATCAGGGGGTAGTAGGATGAAGGGGAGGAGGACTTCATCCACAACACCCGCAACGAGCAAGAAGAGTGAAGGTATTGTAATCCCATTCTGACAACAGACGTCCCTTAACTGTGGCGAGGCATGGGTGACCGGTAGAGAGTCACTTGTTTTGACTGGCTCTGGCGGTGAGACTACTGTACGGCCAGCCTGATCCCCCACTACACCGGCGTGCCAGGTCAACCTGTCTTCTGATCACCTCTTCGGGGAAACACTGTCGTCAAATGGTTTCCTTCACTACACTCCAAGGTAGGTCTCCGGACGGAACCCTGAGACCAAGGGCCAATCGTCAGTCGAAAGGACTATGAGGTTTTTTCCTGAAGGAGGGTTTTCCTTATAGTCCGGCGATTGGAGGGATGCGGGGGTTGGAGGACCGCATCCCACTTCAACACAAAGAAGGAGGAGGGGTCAGGATAGTTAGCTTCGGGCCGAAGCTAAGAAGAAGGGGGAGTATTGTTACACCTGAGGGTAGCAAAGGGAATAAGGAACAAGAGGAAAAGGTAGCAATGGTAAGTCATGTGAACTAGGAACACCCGAAGACATCTTGGGACTCCGGAAGGCAGTCCGGCAAGAAGAAGTAAGGCAACGGTAACCTTAGCATAAGCGTTGGCTAGGGTGGCATACTACGGCACTAACTGTCCAATACCACTACGTCATCGTAGCCGGCTAGACCCGACGCACTTCAGACTCTTGTAGCCACTGCATATGGGAGACGAGATAAGGGGATTACTAGCTTCCTGCAAGTCGCACGCCATACTTAGCGGGGCTCATATCGCAAGACAGGTCTGAGAGAGTCTAGACGGGAGATAAGACCCGGAGTTAGGACCTTACGGCCGAACAGGACGGAGGAAAGAATAACTCCGGAGCGGGGCCAGCGGCAAACTGGGAGGATGGCAGGTTCCGGAAGAACCGCGTCTCAATCCGAACCAGGACCTTAGTAGGAACCCAGCATAGTCCGAACGACTAGCGACTGGGGGAACACGAGGTCGCCGACTGTCAGCCTCCACCCTTATCGATAGAACTGATGAAGATCAATCAAACCCCCACACTGGACCCCCTGAGGGCCGCGCGTCTTGAGAATGAAAACTCCCCGGCGCGACGACAGGAAGAAACAACAAACACGTGACCCGAAAGAGTTGCATATATACCACTCGAAAACTCCGCGGACTACCTTTCATTCCCCATTCTTGGATTCCACACTCACGAACCACCCCGACACGACGAACCTAAGATTATTCCGCTGTGAATAAAGACCAATCGAACCTGACTCTACAATATCTTTACCTCCACCTCCGTACTCGCGTATCCAGGTGTCACACTGGCGTCTGTTGCTACACATCTCCTCGGTGGGCTCTTGCTCCAGCCTTTGCTGCCACACACATTCTCGGCAGTCTCACGCTCCGGCGTGCACCTGCACCTCCACTGCTCCTTCTTGGCAGCCATGTGCTCCGGCGTGTGTTGCCACACACCTCCTCAGTGGTCTCCCGCTCTGACGTTTGCTGCCACCCCACCTCCTCGGTAGGCTCACACTCCTGCGTTTGATACCACCTCACCTTCTCAGCAGTCTCACACTCCAGCACGCACCCGCACCTCCAATGCTCCATCTCGGCAGTCACCCACTGTGGTGTATGCTGCCACACTCCTTCTCAGCAGGCTCCTGCTCCGGCATCTGATGCCATTTGACCTCTCAAATTGCTGCCACACCAGAGCCGTTCAAACTTTACAACACCACGACTGATTTCAATGAATGTACTCTTTTCTCATTGCGTACATCGTGCGTGCTTTGTCTTTCGATTTCCTTGGTGTGTTTACTCCTTTTGGCGGACGGGAAAGATGGGAGCCCCACGTGGGTGGTACAGCGAGGTGGAGTGCACAAAACCTGTAGTGTTAAAGAGCAATAGATCGAAATCAAATATTATCTTTCTCCACAGACCTACGTATCTACCCGTGACTGGCGCTGTGACCACCAAACCCCAGAAGACGAACAACATGCCCACGCCAGGCTGGTGAGAAGACTGCAACTAGACCATGCCGGGTGTGACGGATATCGCGAGAACAACAAGCCCATGCAATGCAGGTGAGAAGACCGTGATGAGACCATGCCAGGTGTGATGGATACTGCGAGAACATCAAGCCCACACTAGGTATGTGAGAAGACCGCAATGAGACCATGCTGGGCATGAAGGATACCATGAGAACAACGAGCAGCGCGTGAGTACGCCGGAAGCGTGAGTACACCGCAAGCATGAGTATGCTGTAAGCGTGAGTAGGCTGGAAGCGTGAGTAGGCCGGAAGCATGAGTACCCCAGAAACGTGAGTACCCCGGAAGCATGAGTATGCTGGAAGTGTCAGTACACCGGAAGTGTGAGTAGGAGTGCCCGCTCCGAAGACCAAAAGCCTACATTGCCTGTCGAGCTGAATGGAGTAGTCGAGGTAGGATCTTGACAGCTAGTGCTTGAAGGCATTGATCATTACCTGGAGTTCCTTGTTGTGGATCTCGTAGTTGATTTCCCCAGGCTGGAACTTTCTTCAGTGGAAGGCCACAGGGTGTAGTTGTTCCTCACTGTCTCCTTGCGATCGGACGGTTCTAATGGCGATGTCTGAGAAGTCCATTTTGATGATCACTATCTACATGGCTTCAAATTGGACCAGGATTGGTGCCATCGTGAATTGTTGCTTCAGCTCTTTAAAGGCTGCCTTGGTCTAGGGGTTCCAGGATCAGTCCTTTCCATTTCCCTTGGTACGCTCTGTTAGGGGCTTTGCTACCGCCAAGTAGTTCTGAATAAACCTTGGATAGAATTTTGCGAAACTGAGGAACAACTAGGTTTCAGTCAGTGAAGTGGGGGCTTTTCAACTTAGTACGGCTTCGACTTTTTCTGGTATCATCTTGCTTCTGTCATGTCTGATGATGTATCCAAGGAACTCCACTTCTTGGAGCCTCCAGAGACATTTGTTGGATGAAACCACTAGTCCGTTCTCTGTTATCCTTCCCAGCACCTTTCTGACCCTTTCATCATGTTCTTCCTGGGTGTCTGCATATACGAAGATGTCATCCATGTATACCAGGAGTCTGACATCTAGCATATCAGAGAACACATAGTTCATCATGTCCTGAAAGGTTGATGGTGCATTGGTGAGGCTGAATGATATGACTTGGAATTCGTAAAGTCTGTACTGAGTGCAAAAGGCTGTCTTCCACTCATCTCCTTCCTGGATTCGGATTAGGTGGAATTTGTTTTTGAGGTCTAATTTGGTGAACCACTGCGCGTTTCATACCCTCTCTGGTAGTTCCTGCATCAGGGGAAGTGGGTAATGGTTGGGTATCGTTACTTTGCTAAGGGATCTCTAGTTCACACAATACTGTAAGCCCTGTCCATTTAGCTTGGATACAAAAAGGATTGGCAACCTAGCTGGGGAGGTCAATCTTCGAATTTTCCCTGTTCAAAGCATTTCCTTGAGCCATTCCAGCAGGACTTCTAATTCTTTTCCGAAAGGGGGTAGATGGTTCCCAGAACGCATTTTCTCCTTCTTTCAGATCGATTTTGCAGTTATAGAACATATGTTCCAGCAGAGCTTTGGCTGTATCGGTCCCCATAATGCTAAGGAATTCTTGGAATTCCTATGGGACAGTGTCGAGGGGGTCAGTTTTTTCTTTCAGTTCCAGTACAGCCAAGACATAGCCCATGATTCCTGCTTCTGGGTGTTAGATGACTTCTTCATTCCAGGTAAGTAAGAAGTCATTTGTTTCCCACTTGGTACATACCAGCAGGCATTGGGGCCTGCTAAACCACATTTCTAGAGAGTCCCAGGCCCCCTATGGTGGGGGTTGATTCATCCACCAGAAAGGCAGGAAGATGTCCACTCCTGGTTCCAGTAGCGCTATTTCGAAAATTTCACATGTGAAGTGCCATCGCTATTACAACCTTAGTTCTTTGGTTGTTTCTTCTCCACTTCCTGGGATCTTTTCCCCAGAACAGTTCCTCAGGGGGGCTGGTGTTTCCATTCGTTCCCTTGGAATTTCTTGCTGTTTGGGCAGTTCTTTGCTCAGTAGTGGAACTGAGCAGCCAGTGTCCAGAAGGATTCAGACATTCTTCTCTTTTCCCTTCCAACATAGGATCATTGTTACAATAGGTCTCACTCCATATCTTGGTTCCTTTCTGTGTGATTCGGCTAATTCCTCAGTCGCTTTCCTTTTCTCTATGCTGCAGATGATTGGGGAGGCCTTAGGGTATGGCATCCTTCAGCCCTTCAAAAATCCGAGTCATCAGTATCCTGTTCCCAAACACCGTGCGACTGCCTATCCTTTGTCCTGGTAGCCACAGCTTCCTGCATGTCCTTGTCTTCTGTTGAGATGGACGTTGTTTTGGCCTGTTTTGGTGCCATGGTGTCTTTGACTACCTCCACATATCTTTTACATTTGGCACTTGAGGCTCCCCTCCAGGGGGCTGCTGGAAGGATGGTCCCTCCTGTCGTCGTTCCAGTATAGCATTCGAGAATTTTGTAACCACTCCTTCTGAAGCACCAGCAGCCCTCATGGCTTGCCCCATATTCCTTCCTTTCCTTTGTAGGGACTCCCACTAGGGCTTCTTCTTTGGTACACAAATGCTCTACCTCTCCAACTCCTAACCTTTCTACCTTTCCCCTCAAACTAGCCTTTCCTGGCTGCTTGGGGCCTTCCTTCTCTCGCTGACCTTTGCAGTTCTTACCTGAGTCCTTTCCTGGATTCAGGCCTTCCTTTTCCTTTTCCCTGTTTGGAGCTCTTTCAACACCTTCCTCTATGCAACATAGATGTTCATTTTATAGGTAGCCATCAGAAAGTGCTCGTCATCCATGAATTCGCCCATATGGTGGGCTAAGTGCATGTTGATGATTGTTTGGTGCATTGCCAAATTGATTTTCTCCTGCAGGCTTTCCCCCACACATCTTGCATAGATGTTGAGTGCTCTGAACTCCATTGGTAGGCCTTAATATCCCCTTTATACTCTAGTTCTCATCGCTTCCTTTGTGCACCACTTCCTGGCAGTCTCGGTACTTGGTCTGTATACTCATTGTATAGAGTGACCACATATCTCTGTCCCCCATGATCCTCTGTCGGTGCTGGTATCACTCCCACACCATTCCCATAAGGACCGTCCCGATCCAGACAATATGCTGCATGTTGGTTGAGTCAGAGTAGAATCCTATGTATTCGCAGACTGACTTCCACCACAAGGTGAATGGGGTAGCGGGTTTGCCACTGTATTCTTTTGGATCCTTCAGCTTCAGTTTGGAAACGCTGTTCTGACTGGGCTCAAGGGCGGTCTGGGTGGTACCTACCATGGTGGCCACTATATCTGTTAGTTCTTGATGGGAGAATGCATAGTGTCAGGGTTACCCTTGCTGCGTGGGCCTTGGAGATCGTAGAGGTGGAGTGTAATCTTCTGAGGATGGCAGCAATGGAGGCAGCAATGGCGATCTGGATACCCTTCCCAATTGCTGGTTCAGAGGCCCTGGGGGTCCACACTGACCTCCCCCACCAAGGCCTCCTGTTTGTGCAGCCAGTATGGGCAATCTGGGGGCTGCACCTAGAAGGCTGCTTATCGACAGGGCCAGTGCAGCCATGGGCAGTAGGGCCACAGATTGTAGGTATGTTGGAGTCCTTCTCTTTTTCTTTTTAGCAGTAGTGCTCACCAGGATACTTCCTGTGTTTCCAGGGCCTGTTGTGCAGTCAACTGGACAGTAGCCGCATGCTGCTGAATTGCCCAGTCCTTGCAATTCTGGTTCCATGCTGCTTGTTCCTCCAGCCATTGTTGGCTGGCTACCTGGAGGAACTGGATGGTGTCTCTGCCCAGAGCAGGCGGGTCTCCTGGTTGGTATCCTCGTTGGCCTTCTCCTGATCTCGCAGCTGGATTGCTGTCCAGACCTCATTGGTGAATTTTTGACCTGCATTTGCTGTTCTCATGAGCTCGCTCTGCATCCAGTCTGAGGAGGTGTGTGCATCTGCTTGTGCTTGTCTGTACACATATTCGCGAGTGCTGCTGATCTGTGTGTAGGTCTCTTCGATTCGTTGAATTTGTTTGTCAGACTGGTTGTACATATTGCCACATACTGTATGGAGTTACTCCTGGTCCCACTGTACCTACCACTGCTGTGAGACTAGCAGACATAGACAGGTCAGTAGATCCTAAAGGTCAATGGTTGGCTGTACTGGGGTGTAACCTGCATAGACTTGGACTGCACTGGTAGGGTATTCCAGTCGAAGTATGTCTATGTTGGAGGATCGGGTTTCCCGGGATCTCGGTAATTCGTTCCAAAGCCATTTTGTGCATGTAAATGTCGAGGAAGTGTCCTGTGTGGATAGTTTCGTTGCCCTAGAAGGTATAATCGCAAATTTCTCGGAATTCATATCCGTTGAGGTCTGCACACCAGTGGTTGATTGCGTAGTTATATCAATACTGAGTGTTCCAGTTATTGGGGGTGCAATAGATTGCTTCAGTTGCGATTGGACCGTCTAGGGTTGGTTTCCATGGTTCATAATGTGAAAGTTCTTCGCTGATCAATGCAAAGGTGTAGTAGAACTGATAGGAAGATTGGGGTTCAAATATGACCAAGAGTTCAAGTAGGTAGAAGTGATCGTGCTCGAACGAGGGCATTCATGTTGCAAGTTTTTGTTGAAGATTGCCTGATCACTGTTCTCTTCTGAAAGTCTTCACAAGTACAGAGAGAGAGAGAGAGATAAGAGCGAGAAACAGAACAAGATTATTTGATCGTTGACGGTTGATGAAATTGCTCAAGATAGATGTAACAGGTATTTTATTCCCCAGCTACATCAGGAAAAAAAAAATTGCGTCCTCAGTGTCCGGACGCACTAGATTCACTGGACGTTTCAGACGCAACCTGCTTAACTCGGACGCAGATCGCCACGGCATCTGCTTACCGGACGAAGCGTGGCAGGCCATTTTCCTTCTGGAGGCAGCCGTGTCAGGGCATTTTCCGTCTGGACGCAGCTGTGTCAGGGCATTTTCCTTCTGGACACAGCTGTCTCAGGGCATTTTCCTACTGGATGCGTCCAGACGACGTGTCTCATAGCAGCACGGTCACGCTGGCTGTCAAGGCGCAGAACCTCGCAGCAAATACTCAGGTCGCATTCGCAAACATGTAGCGGGTTCCAGGCATAGTGACTCAGTCCAGTTCTATTGTTTATATCTATGGTATGTACATCTATATATGCGACTACACACTTCGCGTTTCCAGCAAAAGCACCCAGCGTCACACCCATCACTGTGATCATCACATGCAGTAATGCTGTTTTGACGTGCGTAGCATTGCTCTGTGTGTCGGAAACAAAGGAAAGTTGGCAAATACGACACGACATGATGAGCATGACGACTATGAGGAGGATGGCGTTAAGGACGCCAGTGGCGAGGACGATAGCAAGTAGGACGTGGCGACTATGAGAGGGAGTAAGACACGGTGAGGACGATAGCGAGTAGGACGCGGCGAGTATGATGGCGAGCTTTGTGACATGGTAAGTGCAGCTCTCAGAGTGACAAAGACACCGGGAAGTTGTAGAATACACAGTGACGAGTATGATGTCAATGAGGGTGCTGGTGGCGAGGACGATAGCGAGTAGGACGTGGCGACTATGAGAGGGAGTAAGACGCGGCGAGGACGATAGCGAGTAGGACGTGGCGAGTATGATGGCGAGCTTTGTGACATGGTAAGTGCAGCTCTCAGAGTGACAAAGACACCGGGAAGTTGTAGAATACACAGTGACAAGTACGATGTCAATGTGGGTGCTGGTGGCGAGGATGATAGCGAGTAGGACACGGCGAGTATGATGGCGAGCTTTGTGACATGGTAAGTGCAGCTCTCAGAGTGACAAAGACACCGGGAAGTTGTAGAATACACAGTGACGAGTACGATGTCAATGAGGGTGCTGGCAGTGAGGACGATAGTGAGTAGGACGTGGTGACTATGAGAGCGAGTAAGACACGGTGAGGATGATAATGAGTAGGACGCGGCGAGTATGATGGCGAGCTTTGTGACCTGGTTAGCGCAGCTCTCAGAGTGACAGACACCGGGAAGTTGTAGAATACACAGTGACAAGTACGATGTCAATGAGGGTGCTGGCGGCGAGGATGATAGTGAGTTAGACGTGGCGACTATGAGAGCGAGTAAGACGCAGTGAGGACGATAGCCAGTAGGACGCGGCGAGTATGATGGCGATGTTTGGGACATGGTTAGCACAGCTCTCAGAGTGACAGAAACAGCAGCGGGAACTGCTACAATACGATGTGACGAGTACGATGTCGATGAGGAGGATGTCCATGAGTATGATGGTAGTGAGGATGGCGGCAAGTATATTGGAAACGCGAAGAACGACGACGAGTATCTAGGACAAGGTGAAAGGAGAAGAAAAAAGGGGTCTATGTATGAGCGATGAGCAAGCCAAACCCTGCGGAAGCGCAAGTGTTAGTAATGGCTTGGCGCTTTGCATTGACATCATACTCGCCGCGTCTTACTCGCTATCGTCCACGCCGCGTCTTACTCGCTCTCATAGTCGCCACATCCTGCTCACTGTCGTCCTCTCCGCCAGCACCCTCATTGACATCGTACTCGTCACTGTGTATTCTACAACTTCCAGGTGTCTCTGTCACTCTGAGAGCTGTACTAACCATGTCACAAAGCTCGTCATCATACTCGCCGCGTCCTACTTGCTATCATCCTCTCTGTGTCTTACTTGCTCTCATAGTTGCCACGTCCTACTCGCTATTGTCCTAGCCGCTGGTGTCCTCATCGCCATCCTCCTCATAGTCATCGTGCTCATCGCGTCGTGTCGTATTTGCCGACTTTCCTTTGTTTCCGGCACGCAGAGCAATGCTACGTGTGTCAAAACAGCAGTACTGCATGTGATGACCGCGGCAATGGTTGTGGCGCTGGGTGCTTTTGCTGGAAACGCGAAGCGTGTAGTAGCATATATAGATGTACATACCGTAGATATAAAGAATAGAACTGGACTGAGTCACTATGCCTAGAACCCGCTGCGTGTTTGCGAATGCGACCCCAGTATTTGCTGCGACATTCTGCGCCTTGACAGCCAGCGTGACCGTGCTGCCATGACATGTGTCATCCGGATGCGTCCAGTAGGAAAATGCCCTGACACGGCTGCGTCCTGAAGGAAAATGCCCTGACACGGCTGCGTCCAGAAGGAAAATGCCCTGACACAGTGCATCCAGAAGGAAAATACTCTGCCATGCTCCGTCCGGTAAGCAGATGCCGTGGCGATCTGCGTCCAGATACACGGTGCCGTGGCGAGCTGCGTCCGAATTCCCATTGCCTGTGTGTTTTGCATTGGGAGCGGTATGTGCGCTGACAGGGTTCCTCCAGAGCGTCCTGAGCACCTGGTGTGTCTGGACGCAGCCTGTGCATCCGGACACAGATTTTTTTCCCTGATGTATGAAGGAGTATATCAGAGTATAGAAGAACGAATGTGAAAGATGCTGCAATGGAAGAATGCCAAACCATCATTACCAGATTCCCCCTGCCATTGCTCTCTGCATTGCTGCCATTGCTATTGCCATAGCGTTGCTGCTGTTGCCATTGCCATGGTGTTGCCGTCAACACTGTTGCTATGGTGTTGCTGCCGTCACCGTTACTGGGGTGTCGCTTCCTTCGGCGTGCCCTACCAGAGCAGTGAGAAGGAATTCCAACAAACCCCCTCCTCTCGTGCTCCATACCAAACAGAAATCCACAAAATCAAAAACAATCCCATTAAATCCTTGTCGACCTCTTAAAACCTCTACAGTAAAAACCTTGTGGGAAAAACACTTGATAGTAGGAAAAACTTCTATCTTCTTCCAACTCCATATCACACACACCCCCTTTTTCTTCCCCAAAGAACTGCACCCCCTTTTATTCGCCAAAGTACCACACCTTCTTTTTGTTATTGTAATCGGCCTCATTCATCATATTTGGATCCTCCATCATGGGAGTTAAATGGAGTGAGCCCAGTGAGTTGCAATAGTTGTTCATGTTGGAGAACCGCAAGATGTTTTGTCAGCAGATTGGCAGGAATAGACTCTACGGTAATGTATTGAAACTCAACCGCACCTTTCACCTGTTCGTTGTGAACATGATGATATTTTATATCAATATGGTTTGACTTTTGCCGTATGACTCCCAAGGTGATCAGTTTGATGGTACCTTGGTTTATCGCATCCGATCGGTACTGGCCCATGAACAATTTTTACTGCCATTCCACCTGCAGACTCCTTTATTATATACGTGAGCCAGAGGCTTTCCCAGATGGCATGCGAACAGGCAATATATTCGGCCTCATGTGTTCAGAGTGCCAGAACGCTCAGAGACTTGGCTTGCCAATGAATCAAGCCAGATATAACAAGCTCGTTGTTGACATTGATGTTTGCGAGTCCGCATACGCATCCACCGACCAATTTCCAAGTTGTAAAATTTCCTACCCAGTTGGAATCGGTGTATCCAACAATGGTAATAGGATTCAGGAGCAGTCGGTAATGAATTCGAAATCTGGCAGTAGGCTTCAGGTATCAAAGTACTCTCTTTGCTGGCGTTGTATACATTTTGAGAGGTTGAACATTGTACTGGCTGAGAGCAGTGACACTAAAGATGATATCTGGTTGACTTCCGAGTGCCGCATACATGAGTAATCTAACCATTGACAGATATTCTTTGCGGTTTGCCAGTTTGTCCTCACAGTGGGTGTTAGTCAGATTTGCCTAAGGATCAAGTAGAGACATAGCCGGTTCTACATCTATCAGTTCGAATCGTTATATGATTGTGTGGATGTAACCTCATTAATAGATACTGCATCCTCCATCTTTGGTCCTCTTGATCTTGATTTCTAGTAACCTCTTTTCTGCACTCTAGTTGTACATCTTATACTTCTTTTGCAGTAGCTGCTTGATCTGATCTCCCTGGCCTTCTGCACTGTTGTGCACAATGAGCAGATCGTCCACGTATTGTACTAGAAGGACTCCTTGTTGAAGATACAGGTTTGGATATTCTGCCAATTGCTGGAATCCTATAGATTACATGCATCCATCGATATCCTTATACCAAAGTCTGGGTATCTGTTTAAGTCCATAGAGTACTTTTTGGAGATTTAATATGCTTCCGCTCAACGCACCTCTGCTTGATACGCTTCCGTTCAATGTTCTTCCATTCGACAGTCCTCCACTCGACACAAGTCAGTCAATTCCAGGTGTCATTTCCATGTTGATATTGTTTCGGTCAATCCTGGAATTTAGGAAAGCCATCACCACATCCATATAATTCACGCCCCAGCCATACTGAGCAGCCAGTACCAGTATCAATTGGAATGTTGCCATCTTGGATACCGGTACATAGGTTTTGTCATAGTTGATACCTTCCTTTTGTTCGTAGCCCTTGATGACTAGTTGTGCTTTGTACTGAGTGAATCCGTTCGGATTAATCTTTCTCTTGTAAATCCACTTGCATCCAATAGGCTCTTCTACTGGGCTGTCAGTCATTGGTTTATGGACAGTATTACCTTTTGCCACAATAACAAATGTGTGATTTTTAACCAATGCCTGCCATTTCTGGTACATCGCGTCCTGCCATTCTCTTGCTTCAGGACTTTGTAATGCAGCCTTGTAGGTGAGTGGCTTCCTTTTGTTCTCGCAATCAATGGTGGTGGACTTGATGATCGGTTCAATTTCATCTTCATCTTCTGATGTCTCAGTGCTGCCGTGTAGTAGAAAGGTAGAGGCAAGGTATTCCGAAGACGTGAAATCACCCCCTTCTTCGTGAGACTTGCTCATTATCGCTTTATTGGTTTCAAGACGTGCTTTGCTGTGCGTCTGGACAGAGATATATTCATTCTTACCTGACATTTCAATCAGTCTTGATCTCACTCATATGGAATCCACGTCAGCCGTTCTTGCTTTTTCGCAAGATATGCAACTGCTCAGCTTATTTGCTGAATTCAGCAGTCATCCGTTGATTCACTCAACAGGCTTCTGCCCAAACCAGAAGGCTTCTACCCAAAACAGTAGGCTTCTGCCCAAACCAGTAGGTATCTACCCAAACCAACAGGTATCTGCCCAAACCAGCAGGCATCTGCCCAAACTGGCAGGCATCTGCCCAAAACAGCAGGCTTGTACTCAAACTGGCAGATATCTGCCCAAACTGGCAGGTATCTACCCAAACTGGCAGGCTTCTGCCCAAAATGGCAGGCTTCTACCCCAACAGTAGGCTTCTACCCAAACCGGTAGGTATCTACCCAAACTGACAGGTATCTGCCCAAACCAGCAGGCATCTGCCCAAACTGGTAGGCTTCCGCCCAAACTGGTAGGCATCTGCCCAAACTGGTAGGCGTCTGCCCAAACTGGCAGGCATCTGCCCAAAACAGCAGGCATCTACCCAAACTGGCAGATATCGGCCCAAACTGGCAGGTATCTACCCAAACTGGCAGGCTTCTACCCAAAATGGTAGGCTACTACCCAAACTGGCAGGCTTCTACCCAAACTAGCAGGCTTCCGCCAATTCACTGTTTGACAGGGGAACAAGATTTCTTGACTTACTGTTTTCTTGACTTGACAGGTTACTTATATCATTCCTGTTCACATTTTGGATCTCGACCTGCTCTTCGTCAGTAGTGTCTCAAAACTCAATGGCTTCCATCTGCTCATCTGTGTGTGCATTTTCTTCTTTATCAAACACCACACTTGAGCATTCCACTACTCACATGGTGCTTTCCAATTTGAAATCCCAAATTCTTCAGATTTTCATGGTGTTATGAATAGCCATTTCTGTCACAAATCTGGAGTGACATATTGGCACTGGAGCCGGAGCCACTCTCATCCTTACCGCCTGGTGGCTCGTCCTTGTTTCCGCTGCCACAGCCGCGGCCATCCTCCGTACCTAGGTGCCTCGCTGTCAAGAACCTGGCGCGACAGGCTCCTCGGCGCCGGCACCGGTGCCACTCTCACCCTTGTCGCCCTGTGGCTCGTCCTCGTTTCTGCTGCCGCAGCCTCGGTCATCCTCAGCGCTTAGGCGCCTCGACCGATCTCCGCCATATCGCTCTGGTAGCGATATCCCCGACCGCTGGCCGGTCTAGACCTCTCTCCTTCATCTCCGTTATGTTACTTGCGCATCCTTTCTCCTGTCCGCTATGTTTGTTGTCTCCCATTGATTGAGCTTGCACGTCCTTCTCCCATGTTCGTTACGAGTATTATTTTCCCTTGATTAAGTTGTATGTCAGTCTTCCTTTCCTTTACTGTTACTGCTTGCGCGTCCTTTCTCCTGTTGCCGTGAGTAGTGTGTTGGCCGTGCGGCAGTCGAGTGCGATCATGTGTTTTCCTTGGGCGCGGCGATCGAGTCATAATTTTAGACGGAGGAACTGTGTCAGTCTTGCGGGCAAGCTGTGATTCCACAGAGGGAAGGGAAAGTATAAAGGAAGGGCACGGTAGCTAGTCTGGAGATTCTTCTCCACGCAATCTATTATCTCTCTCCACAGACCTACCTCTCTATTCCTGTGACCGGTGCTGTGACCATCCCTCCCCAGAACAACGAGCCCACGCAAGGCGTGTGAGAAAAGCCGTGAAGAGACCACGCCGGGCGTGATGGATACCGCGAGAACAACGAGCCCAGGCAAGGCGTGTGAGAAGAGCCGCGAAGAGACCACGCTGGGCGCGACGGATACCGCGAGAACAACGAGCCCACACAAGGCGTGTCAGAAGAGCCGCGAAGAGACCACGCCGGGCGTGACGGATACCACGAGAACAACGATCCTACGCAAGGCGTGTGAGAAGAGCTGCAAGGAGACCACGCCGGGCGTGACGGATACCGTGAGAACAACGAGCCCACGCAAGGCGTGTGAGAAGAGCCACGAAGAGACCACGCCGGGCGTGACGGATACCAGGAGAACAACGAACCCACGCAAGGCGTGTGAGAAGAGCCGCGAACAGACCACGCCGGGCGTGATGGATACCACAAGAACAACGAGCCCACGCCAGATGTGTGAATACACCGGAAGTGTGAGTACGCCGGAAGTGTGAGTAGGAGCGCTCGCTGTGCAGACCCAAGCCTACGTTGCCTGTTGAGCCAGAACGGAGAAGTCGAGGCAGGATCTTGACACTAGATTGCGTCTCCCCATCGACACCTGACGTAGCAACGAAAAAGACACAGTGGATTCCCAGGACGAAAGCACCGGGGACCCCCTCAACCTTTGCGAATTCAGGGACGTCCCTGATGATTAGCGAGCGCTGAGCCCAGTAACCCGCGAACAAAGATCTAGACCCCAGAGCCCCGAGTCCCCCGAACAACTCAAAAGAATGACGGAAGCCCCGGGACCCCACCTCTTGACAACAGAAATGCTGCAAACACTTTTAGCTGCACGCGACCAACCGCCGCAGACTAGTTACCCAAAGTTCAGGGACCTGGAACCATTCGAAGGAGAAAAAACGAAATTCAAAACGTTCCTGGCCCAGTGCGAGCTGAAGTTTAGAACAGAGGGAAACCGATTCGATGACGATGAGAAGAAAACAGGATATGCATCCTCCCTACTGCGAGGGGTGGCATGGAATTGGGTGGAAACCTTCCTAAACCAGGAAGGTGGAATCAACCTGACTTGGGAAGAACTAAAGACCAACATGAAGCACGCCTTCGGCCAGGTAGACGCCGAGGAAATAGCGTTCGAGAAATTCCAGAAGATCCAGCAGGGAAATCGGACAGCGGCCACCTACTGGGCCAAATTTCAGCGAATCAAAGCAGACCTCCCATACGCGGACAACGTATGCATAGCACGATTCTGAGACGGATTACACCCCAAGGTAAAAAGGCACCTAGTCATGAGCGAAACCCCCACCACAGTCTTGGTGGACTACGCCACGGCCGCCATCAAAACGGATAGCCACCTATGCAACCTCGGAGTCATTAATCGACGACCTACCACCAACCCAGAAGCACGCTTCCACGTCAACACAAAGGAGCCACTGTCAATGCCCCCAGGAGACGCGATGGACCTCGATGCCACCCGACGATTCAAATTCGCAAGGAGTACGCCGAACCGATTCCCATGACGAGCAATCACGGGAGAATGTTACAACTGCGGAAAGAAAGGACATTTCGCAAAAGAATGCCCCCAGCCCAGGAAAGAACGAGTTCCATGGAGAAGACCATACAGGGCTGCGGAAACCACCTTCGAGGAGACGACCGAAGAAGAACCATCGGGAAACGACAACCCTTGGGAATAAGTGGCGACAACCACCACCCGAGGGAAACACCTGTTGTCAAACCCGGAGAAGACCCCCCGTACCGAGTACGAACCACCCGATACGACCGCGAGGAGAAAATTATGATCAAAGTACGAATCCAGGGGACAGACGGGAACGAATGCACCACTACAGCCTTCGTCACGACGGTGGGGCATCAGAAAACTTCATCGATAAGGCCTATGCTGAGGCCAGCGGAATACCTATGCAACAAAAAACAATGCCAAGACGAGTATTGACAGTCGACGGAGGTGAGGTCACAGCGGGCCGGTAACCCACGATGCTCAAATCCACCAAACCATCAACCATCACGAGGAGGACATCCGGCTACACTGCATCACGATCGGGAATGCCCCGATTATCCTGGGACTCCCGTGGCTCAAACTCCACGACCCAGTGATAGGGTGGAAGAATCACACCGTGAAATTCCACTCCAACCACTGCGCCGAGAAATGCCTACCCAGCTCACCAAGAGCCAACACAGTCCCAGAAGAAAAGGCCACAGAGCAATACTATAAGAAAACACCGGCAGAAGAGGAGAACTGGGAAATTGGCGAAACAGACCCATGGGAGGTATGCCAGACAGTAATCGACGAAATCAAAGAAACCCCCAGGATGAGCAAGAAACCAATTCCCCCAGAATATCACGAATTCCTCGATGTATTCACCGAACAAGAACCAACGACACCCCCACCTCACCGCACGCAGGACCATCATATCCCACTGGAGGAAGGGAAAACACCCCCGTATGAGCCCTTGCAACCCCTGAATGACGAGAAAATGAAGGCTCTCAAAGAATACTTGGATGTCAACGAAAAACGAGGATGGAACCATGCATCCACTTCCCCGGCCGGAGCGCCGATCTATTTTGTGAAGAAGAAGGATGGAGGACTACGCTTGTGCGTGGATTACCGACAATTAAATGAAATCATGGTCAAGGACCGGACACCATTGCCATTGATCGGAGAATCCCTGGATCAACTGTCCAGTGCCACCGTCTACACCAAACTCGATATCCGAGACGCATATTACAACCTCCGAATCGCAGCAGGAGACGAGTGGAAAACAGCCTTCCGAACCCGGTACGGACTATACGAATACTGCGTCATGCCTTTCGGGATGACCAATGCACCGGCGTCGTTCCAATGATGGATAAATGAGATTCTGAGCGAATACCTGGATATTTTCTGTGTGGCATATCTGGACGACATCCTCATCTTCTCGCAAAATCTGGAAGACCACCGGAGGCACGTCCGAACAATCTTGAGACGAGTTGAGGAAACCGGGCTCACGCTGATAGCATCTAAATGCGAATTCCATACAACGGAAATAGAATACTTGGGATATGTCATATCACCAAAGGGACTGCGAATGGACGAAGAAAAGATCCGAACAATCAAGGAATGGAAAAGAGCCAATGAATGTAAAAGGAATCCAGAGTTTCCTGGGATTTGCCAACTTCTATCGTCGCTTTATCAGAAACTACAGTAAGATCACGATGCCCCTATCCTCCCTCACAAGGAAGGAAAAAGAGTGGGAATGGGGCGACAAACAGCAAGGAGCGTTCGATACCCTAAAAACGGCAATGATCACGGAATCCATACTACAGCACTTCAACCCAGAACGAGCCGTCACCATCGAAACAGACGCCTCGGACTACGCCATAGGGGCAATTTGCTCGCAACCAGACGATAACGGAATTCTGCACCCAGTAGCCTACTACTCAAGGAAACTCAAGGACCCAGAGCGCAACTACGATATCCACAACAAAGAGCTACTGGCGATCGTGGATGCACTGCGAAAATGGGATACCTATTGCAAAACAACAGGACCCAAAATCACGATTCTCACGGACCAGAAAAACCTCGAATATTGGAAAACGAAAAAAGATCTCAACCTACGGCAGGCCCGATGGGGTGAGCGGCTAGCAAACTACGACTTCACGATCAAATACCGACCAGGAAGATTAGCCGGCAAACCAGACATCCTCTCTAGAAAGTCAGAAGACTCTCCCTGGGAAGGGGATATGAAGCATCAACAGAACCACGGCCGAATCCTGTTACCCGAAGAAGCGTTTGAAGCACTCCAGGCCAATACAATGGAAACCATCAACCTCGAGATAGACAAGGAACTCCTGAATGAAATCCGGACACTAAGCGCAGCAGATAAAGAGATCCAAGAAATCCGGAGGGAAAAAGCGAGTGGGACCACCCGTGATGGAAAGATCGCGCTAGGGTTAAGTGAGGAAAACAGCGGGTTGTTAATGTACGACGGGCTCATATGGGTCCCGGACAATGACACCCTGCGACTACGCATATTAAGAGACCACCATGACGCGCAAGCCGCAGGACACCCGGGCCGAGCAAGAACCCTGGAACTTGTTAGCCGAAATTTCTACTGGCCAGGGCAACGAAAGTACATCCACAGATACGTCGACCACTGTGACACCTGCCATCGCATCAAGCCAATCCGACACATGCCATTTGGACTGCTAAAGCCACTCGAACTCCCACACCGACCATGGGACATGATATCAATGGACTTTATCACTGCGCTGCCGACGAGCAATGGAAAAGATGCGTTATGGGTAATAATCGATCGCCTCACAAAGATGGGACATTTCGTCGCCTGCCAGGGCACCATGGACCCCGAAGACCTAGCAGACCACTTCCTCCGACAAGTTATAAGACCCCACGGACTGCCAAGCAGTATTGTATCAGACAGAGGGTCCATGTTTACCTCAGACTTCTGGAAACGAGTAACGGAAGCACTCGGGATATCACGCAACCTCTGCACAGCCTTCCACCCACAAACGGACGGACAAACGGAAAGAGCCAATGCCACCCTCGAGCAGTATCTCCGGGCATACTGCAACTACCAGCAGGACGACTGGGAAAGGTTGTTGCCAATTGCCGAATTCTGCTACAACAACACACAAACCGGAACTACAAAAATAACCCCCTTCTTTGCCAACTATGGATATCACCCTCGTTTCCTGCCAGACCTCGGCACCCGGAACGAGGAGACCTCGGAAGTGTCGGTATATGTCGCGGCATTAAGAAGGTTGCATGAAGAACTTCGAGCAGAGATCAAGGAAGTCCAAATGTCTGAAGCAGAGCAAGCCAACAAAGCACGACATCCGGACCCGGTACTGAACCCAGGCGACAGGGTCTGGCTACGACGGAAACACATCCGGACAATCCGACCATCGAACAAACTGGACCACAAGCAGATAGGCCCATACACCATCCTCGAGAAGGTAGGCTCAAGAGCATATAAACTGGACCTACCAGCCACTGTCAGGATCCACCCAGTTTTCCACATCAGCCTCCTCGAACCCACAGCCAGCACCGAACCCATCCCAGGACACCAACAAACACCACCACCACCTGTGGTCATCCAAGAACAGCAAGAGTCGGAAGTAGAGAAAATCCTCAACTCCCGACGCTATAGAAACCAGATCCAATATCGAGTTAAGTGGACCGGTTTCCACGACCCCGATCGTACCTGGTATCCAGCCTGCAACTTTGAGAACTCACCCAACCTCATCCGCCAGTTCCATGAGGAATACCCTGAGAAACCCGCACCCCAACTCTAAAAAAAACCCGATATGTCCACTACCACCACTGTCGGCACCAACGAAGGCTGGACCTTCACTGGCCGCAGCCGCACCTCTGAGTTTCCCATCCCAACCTCCGCCGATAACGAACAAACCGAACTACCCACCAACGAACCCAACAATGACTGGGGCATTGCCGCCACCACGACTGACGGATGGGGCGCCCCTCCAGCCGCACCTTCGCCCCCGCTGTCCGCCACAGGACAGCCCCATACCAACGACCACGCATCCCTGCACTGGACGGCTGCTACGATGACTACTGCAATACCCACCACCAGCGCAAGGACAATAACTACTACCCACGCCGAAGCTACCGCCACCGAGCGACAAACTGCGACTGCCCGCTGCCACACCCTAACGAACTACTCGAAGTAACCCACAAACAACACTTCAACCCCGCCAAAGCATGTGCGGACTGGTACCGAGGAAAGCGGGTCTGCCCCGAATGCCGGTTCCTCGTGAACATGGAAAACCACCACCTCCGCTGCAGCGCTGCAGCCCCACGTGAAACCTTGGCGGACATCACGCCACCACAGGAAGATCAGGAAAACATAAACCCCGCGGCCGTGACTGCGGTACTACAGGACGAGCAACTCGCCCTCCTGGGGGAAATCATCACCATGATACATCAAACAACCGCCCAGGACGCCCGCCGCAATCACGTCGTATACCAGACGCTCGCCCAGCGGATGAACGAATTCCACTACGTGGACCAACAGCAACTCGAGCAGATGACCAACACCCTGGGAGCCATCATCACCGAACAACAGCGAATGAACGAACAACTCCAAGCCCGGCAGCAGGCTAGCCGGCCCGTCCGCATCTACCGCACCCACATCCGCCGCCAGACCCTGACGACCCGACATGACCTCGCCGGAGCTTCGGTCTGGACAGGGGACGTACTGTCACGAACCTGGCACGACAGGCTCCTTGGCACCGGCACCGGTGCCACTCTCACCCTTGTCGCCCTGTGGCTCGTCCTCTTTTCCACTGGCACAGCCGTGGTCATCCTCTGCGCTTAGGCGCCTCGACCAATCTCCGCCATATCGCTCTGGTAGCGATATCCCCGACCACTGGCCAGTCTAGTCCTCTCTCCTTCGTCTCCGTTATGTTACTTGCACGTCCTTTCTCCTGTCCGCTACGTTTGTTGTCTCCCATTGATTGAGCTTGCGCGTCCTTCTCCCATGTTCGTTACGAGTATTGTTTTCCCTTGATTAAGTTGTATGTCAGTCTTCCTTTCCTTTACTGTTACTGCTTGCGCATCCTTTCTCCTGTTGCCGCGAGTAGAGTGTTGGCCGCGCGGCGGCCGAGTGCGATCATGTGTTTTCCTTGGGCACGGCGATCGAGTCATAATGTTAGACGGAGGAACTGTGTCAGTCTTGCGGGCAAGCTGTGATTCCACAGAGGGAAGGAAAAGTATAAAGGAAGGGCGTGGTAGCTAGTCTGGAGATTCTTCTCCACGCAATCTATTATCCTCACAACACCCCCCAAAACTTCACTGTTTTCGCGACACCAAAAATCTTCTTTTCCAATTGTGTTCAACAACCCTGGAAACCCACCTCAGGAGTCGGTCAATAGTTTATTAACTAGAGGCCGCACCCCTCCGGAACCCTCCCGGGAATTTTCCCTCCCGTCGCCACCTGCTTTTCGTGATTTTGGCTTGCGTCGCCAAACTATCACCACCTCGCTAAAAGGCTTCATGTCCACCAACAACCCCGGTCGAGGATCCCTCGACGCCTTCCTGCGCCCGAACACCCCGGCCACCACCGTAATCTCTGCGCACAGCACCCCAAGAGCCCACTCCCAGCAGCACCCCTCGCGACACCACCTCCAACCTCCTACGGTCACGACCTCACGGTCACCCTCCCCCGCAAAGCATGCACGCGAGGAAAGCGACACTGACTCTGACTCCGACTCCGACTCCGACGACTCTGAAGACGAAGGAAGGGAAGAAGACGACAACAACGCCATGGACTTCCAACACACAGAACACGTCACTGCAACGCAGGCAATCGAAGGCGACATGGACGAGCCCACCAGTACTGCCCCCCAGATGGCAGCCCCACTCAGTTTAGAACACGCAGCACTCCGTGCCGACATCGAAATCATCACCAGCAACCTCCTAGACCAATTCGCCAGAACCATTAGTGCCGAGATCTCCGTGCTTTTCGCCCAAAACAACACCACCTTCCAAATCGCCACAAACAGCCTGACCAAGCAAATCGCCACACTGGGCACCCGAGTCACCCAAATGCAACAACAACTCCTCTCGGCCGCACAGGGCCCCGCCACCACCGCTAAGCCAACTGGGGGCCCAAGCAACAACGGCCCCAACCCAAAGAAAGAAAGGAAGAGAAAGGGGAAGGGAGCCACCGAGAACAAATACAATGCCAACAGCCCTCCGACCAACAATGGCGCCAGCACCCGCACATATGCCGACGCCGCCAAAGCACCCATCGCCCAACCACACCCACCAACCGAACACGCCACACATGCCACCAATGTTGAAGGATGGGAAAACTTGAAGAAGAAAACCCAGGGAAGGAAGCCCACCACACCCAAGCTTATTTCAACCATGTACCCCCAAGCCGAACGCAAGGTCACGTGCCACTTCCCGGCCGCATCCCCCGCTGAAGCCGCCACCCACGCTGAACGAAACTACATCGCCCGCCAAGTAGTCGCGGATGCAGCCCTCCACCGAGTCAACAAAGCCCTGGTCGACAACCAGGATGTAACCGCCCCCCCCTTCCTCCGCGCCCGGGTAACCATGCGTGGATCCATCATCTTCACCACCACCAACACCCAAAACAACATCATCTACGAAGACTACATGACGATCATTGCCGACGCCCTCACCTACTACAGCAAGTGCGAGAAGGTCGAAATCGGGAAACGCTTCAGCCAGTTCCTGCTCCACGGAGTCCCGACCCATCTCTCACTGCCCCACATCTCCGACAGCATCGCCACCAACTACCCCCAGCTGATCCAGTGCCAGATGCCATGCTGGCTCACCCCGGCAGACCGACGCGAACAGAAAGCAACCTCGACGATAGTCATGACCCTCAGCGGCAGCACCAAGAAGGCCAACATTGGACGACACTACCTCACCATCCGCAACCGCGAGTGCCAACTCGATGATTACATCTCATACGGAAGAAGCACCCAGTGCCGCAACTGCCAGGGCTACGGACACCCCGCCGCCCTGTGCAAAAACGCGTCGCGCTGCGCGGTCTGTGCGGATGCCCACGAAACGAAAGACCACCCATGCACCATTCCAGCCTGCAAGAGAGGCCCCACCTGCACCCACCCACCAATCTGCTGTGCCAACTGCGACGCACCCCACAAGGCCAGCGACCCTAACTGCCCCACATGTATTAAGATCCGATCCTTCAACAACAACACGAATACGATGGCCACGACCACCCCGGGAGACGCCCCCATGGCGGGAATGACCAAATAAAATGCCCCTCCACAACGTCGGGTCCGTACAGCTGCTGAACTGTGCGAGAGGCCAAGTGACTACGATTTCAGCATTGCAAGAGTTCGCAAGAAAACCCGAAAACCTTATCTGCCTCCTCCAAGAACCATGGTGCGATAGACATGGAAACCCTCCCACTATGCCAAACTTCGACATGTTCACCCCAACACCAACACGGCCCAGATGTGTGACATATGTCTGCCGCGTGCCTGGGCTCAGCGCTACCACCACCTTTACGGCCCAGGATTCCTTCCTGGGCACCACCATCACATCCCTCCAACAACAACATACCATCACATTCACTCTATACAACCTATACTCCCCTGGATGACCGGACCCAGTAGCAGCCATCCTCCCCACCATTGACCTGCCGACAGACTGCCTCCTGATGGGGGACCTCAATGCCCACCACACGTGGTGGCAGGGCCCACTGCCCCCATCAGCACGCACCTCCCCGGCCAGTCACACCATCGCCAACTGGCTCACGGAAAACAACTTCCACCTCCACAACGAAATAGCCAACCCCACCCACCACCCCCGTAACAGGGGACAACCCTCCACCATTGACCTATGCCTCTCCAGGGGTAGGACGACACAGCTGGTTCTCACCCTGGCAGCCGATCACGACACCACCTCGGACCACAGCTCCCTCACCGCCACCCTCTCCCTACCCTCAAACGTAGCACCACAGAAGGCCCAGCACTGCTGGCGCAAGGCCGACTGGGGAAACTTCACCTCACACATACAGGCTGCCCGGATGGACCTCTCAAACCTCCAAGGAACCGAGGATACCCTCTGTGCGGTCACCAAGATTACCCAACTCATCCACGAAGCAACCAACCACTCCGTCCCCATGAAAGATCCACGGAGGCAGGAAGCACCATGATGGAACCAGAACTTGACACTGGCAAAAAGAGCAGTCAAACGAGCAGAGAGACGAGCCCGCCAAGAACCCAACGACACCAACCGGAAAGACAGACAACACAAACAGCACAAATGGTCGTGATGGTACGCAACGCTAAAACAGCGTACCGAATCCAACAGCTCCAAGCCGCATCATCCAAGACCATCTGGAAAACAATCTACCACCACAACACACACCACAAACCAATCCCCCCCCTTAACAGGCAAACAACCTTCAGGGGCAAATGCGATGCGCTATGCAATGCACACTTCCCCCCAGTCAACGCAACCCCACGAACACGACTCCCCCCTGGCCTCCTCACCTCCACAAAGGACATCCGCCACCACACAAAGCCAGTTACAATACAAGAGACACATCTGGCAATTGTACACCTGAAGTATGGAACCTCAGTTGGCCCAGATGACATCTCATACACCACCCTACGCCACTTCAATACGGCGGCCCCTCACCTCCTCCCGCACCTGTTCACAGCCTGCCTCACCTGGGGCACCCACCCTCCAGAATGGAAAACGGCAAACTGCGTGGTTATTCCCAAACCCGGCAAGAAGACATACTCCGACCCCAAGTCCTACCGCCCCATCAATCTCCAATCATGCTTCGGAAAACTCCTCGAATCCATCGTCGCCAAGCGGCTCTCCCAGGCCGCCCTCACCTGTGGGGCCACACACCCCTCACAGATGGGGGCCCAGGCAGAAAACTCAGCAATCGATGCCCTACTCAGAACAATCACCCCTATCACTAGGGCGATCAGCCAGAAGAAAGCAGCAAATAAAACCCCACTACGACCGGCCGTCCTCACCCATGACATTGAGGGCGCCTTCAACCAAGTCCACCCAGAAACACTCCGGGAGGTTATGCAACAACGACGCATGCCCCAGTACCTGACGGAGTGGGTCACTGCCTTCAACACTGACTGGAAAATCGCCTTCGGCTTTGACCAACAATCAGAACAGCCCCAACCATACAGGTGCGGGCTGCCCCAGGGATCCCCAGTCTCCCCAGCCCTGTTCCTCATCTACAGCAATACCATGCTGGAGAGGAGCCACCAGTCCCACGACGCGATTGACACATCCTACCTAGACGATGTATGCATGGTCCAAATGTCGACGACAATCACCAGAGCCAACACACTCCTCGAAGAAAGGACTGAAGAACACCTCAGCAGGGGAGTCCACCTTGGACTAACCTTTGCACCACCCAAGACCGAACTGCTCTACTGCCTCCCTCTCACCAGCAAGGATAAGAACAGGAGCCTTAGCACACACCCCCCCCTCAGAATCAACAACAACACTATCGTGGCCTCACGACAAATCAAGTACCTAGGAGTGCACATCGATGAATCACTCAGCTTCCTACACCATGCCACCATGGCAGCGGCCAAGGGCAACCGGGCCCTCGGCAGCCTCAACTTCCTACGACACCGCTCACGGGGCATCCCCACGCATGTCGCCCACCACCTGGCAATGACGGCGATCCTCTCCACAATGCTCTGGGCATCACCAGCATGGTGGACGGGCACCCCGATGATCACCGCAGCCTTACGCACGACCTACAACTCAGTCGCCCGATAGATTACAGGACTCCCCCTCAACACCAGAACGACGAACCTCATCACACTATCACAACTCCCGCCAATGGAGGCATACCTGGACTACCTATCCCTGCAATACGCCATCCGACTTCACTTCCTCCCCCAACACCACGCTCTGGGTCTGCCACAAGCCCTATCAGAAACCCACCCCAACCTCCCAGGACTCCACTGCCTTTATGCACTCAGCAAGCACTTAGTACAAGGCAAACTGGAGAACCGCACTACCACCTCGATAGCGGACGGAACCAATGTGCTCCCCTCCCCAAACCCAGATAAAACAACAACACCCCAACAGCTCCATGAAGAATGGCTCCACACGCTACCAAACCACACCGTCATCATCTACACTGATGGCTCCAAACTTGACAATGGGTCTGTCGGGTGTGGTTGGGCAACCTTCCACTGCGGCGACCAACAACTCTACCGGCTGGGGGAAGGCAGCTGCCACCTAGGCAACCGGGCCGAGGTGTATGATGCCGAACTCCACGCAATCCAAGAAGCAGTCACATCCCTCCTCACTACCACCGCACCACGAGCCACAGCAATTATCTGCGTGGACAACCGGGCGGCACTCGAAACACTACAATTCAACAAACACAACCACGAATATGCCCGCCGAGCCCTGGAAGTGATTAGCGACCTCAGCCTACTGGGCTGGGAGATCTCCACCACCTGGTGCCCTTCCCACTGCAACATCAAGGGGAATGAACAAGCCGACACACTCGCCAAACGGGGAGCCACCTCGGCCGTTCCCTGCCGCTTCGCGCTTACCACCAAGACATGGCTACTGGCTCAAGCACGAGCGGAGCTCCTCCATCGGTGGAAAACAGAACTACCACTCTCAAAGCCCTCATTCAAGTTTCCCAGCCACCTCAATGGAGCGAACTGGGCTGATACACGAGCAATGTGGAGAGTCTTCTGCAACCGATCACCCTCCGACCCACCCCCCAACATCACAGCAGACCCATGCCCCTGTGGCACGGACCTTACCTCCTCTCACCACCTACTAAGAGACTGCCCGCTGCTGACGCCGCAGTGGGTACTCCTCGGCAAAGCCGCCACAGGAGACATTCAGTCCCTGGAATTCATCACCGCACCCGAAAACACAAACCAGCTGCGCCACTTCCTACAAACAACAGGCCTGGGCCACTCCGCGCTTATCCGGTTCGATGGAAACCACAACACACCAGACTGCACCGATGTTAGCGACTCGGACTCCCCCGAGCCGGACTTCGGCGCCTTCGAACCATAAACGACATCACGACCGACACGACGAACGGGAGGAAGGACAGAGCCGATTGGTTTCTTTTGTACTGTCAGAGCGTTTCCTGGTTTCCCTATTCTGTGTCATGCGTTGCGACCCTTGATTCCTGTCCGGTTTGTTCTTTTTCCTTGGTGCGGATACTTCTTCGGCGGTCGGGAAAGATGGAAACCCCATGGGGGTGGTACGGCGAGGAGGAGCGCATAAAACCTATAGTGTTAAAGCGCGATAGATCGAAATCGAATAGTATCTCTCTCCACAGACCTACCTGTCTATCCCCGTGACCGGCGCTGTGACCATCCCTCCCCAGAACAACGAGCCCATGTAAGGCGTGTGAGAAAAGCCGCGAAGAGACCACGCCGGGCGTGACGGATACCGCAAGAACAATGAGCCCATGCAAGGCATGTGAGAAGAGCCGCAAAGAGACCACGCCGGGCGCGACGGATACCGCGAGAACAATGAGCCCATGCAAGGCATGTGAGAAGAGCCACGAAGAGACCACGCCGGGCGTGACGGATACCACGAGAACAACGAGCCCACGCAAGGCATGTGAGAAGAGCCGCGAGGAGACCACGCCGGGCGTGACGGATACTGCGAGAACAACGAGCCCACGCAAGGCGTGTGAGAAGAGCCGCGAAGAGACCACGCTGGGCGTGACGGATACCGCGAGAACAACGAGCCCACGCAAGGCGTGTGAGAAGAGCCGCGAAGAGACCACGCCGGGCATGACGGATACTGCAAGAACAACGAGCCCACGCCAGACATGTGAATACACCAGAAGTGTGAGTACGCCGGAAGTGTGAGTAGGAGCACTCACTCCGCAGACCCAAGCCTACGTTGCCTGTCCAGCCAGAACGGAGAAGTCGAGGCAGGATTTTGACACTCGCTGATCACATCACTCCAGTATCGCTATCCCTCGAACCCGTCCCCTGACCGCCAGCCCATCTAGATCCTTCCTTCTTCGTCTCCAATATGTTGTCTGCACGTCTTTCTCACCTATGCTGTTTCCTGTTGATTGTGCTTGCATGTCCTTTCTCTGTTTCCTAACTGCTAGGATGTCTGCCTTGCTTTACTTGTGCGTCCTTCTCCTGTCATCGTTACGTATGTTGTTTCCTATTATGTTTGTACATCTTTTCCCTATTGTCCTTACTTCTTGCGCATCCTTCTCCTGTTGCCGTTACATATGTTGTCTCCAGTGGATTATGCTTTCATGTGTCTGCCTTGCTTTAATTGTGTGTCCTTTCTCTGTTTCCTTACTGCTTGTATGTCTGCCTGGTTTTAGTTGCATGCACTGTCGTTTCGATTAGATGATCGGTCGTGCCGTGGCTGAGTGCGATCATGTGTTCTCCGTGGGCGCAACAGTGAGTCATGATGGTGGAACTGTGTCAGTCTCACAGGCAAGGCTGTGATTCCACAGAGGAGGAAAAGGAGTATAAAAAGGAGGGCATGGTAGCTAGTCTGGAGATTCTTCTCCATGCAATATATTATCTATCTACCTTCACCAACCTTCCCTCATCTCTTAGCGGCATAATGAGACCATTGCTGGGATCTTGGAACACAAGCGGTGTTGACCACTGGGTTGTCTGGCAGTGCAACGAATAACCCAAGACCACCTATGAGAAACCTGCAATACTGCCACACACATTGGGCCGCACAGGACAGACCAGAACCATACCGCGCAAAGTGGGCCCCAACAGACAGAATGGAATACCACCACATATGCCGCACTGGACGGAACAGAGGACCGCCGCGTATGCTGCCCTGGGCAGAATGGAAGAATACTACGCATGCTATGCTGAGCAGAACGGAAGACCGCCTCACATGCCATGTCGGGCAGAACAGAGGACCGCTGCACACAGGGGGCCATGCCAGACAGAACGAAACACTGCTGCATATATCGTACTGGGGAGAACAGAGCACCGCTACGCATACTGGGCCATGCCAGACAAACCGGAACACCTCCATGCATGCTGTACCACGGTGAACTGAAGACTGCCATGCATACCGCCCTGAGTGGAACAGATGAACGCCGCACATACCGAAGGCTGCACTGGACGGGACAGAAGAATGCCACCCATGAGGGAAGTCTGCCGCGTCTACCGCAGGCCATACCAGGCATGAAGGAAGTTGACAATGACGATGCCACGCTGGGCATGAAGCAGGACAAGCATGATGAGTGAATGGGAACCACTTGTGCCAAAGAACACGGAGAAACAAGTAGCGATCCGAGATCGCTCTAGAACAACGAGAGAATGATACCCTGCTATAGTAAAAAGACCACTGGGTGGCAGTAGATGAAGACCACATAAGAGCTAGCAAGGCCGCACAGAAGACTGAGAGCATGATGCCTGACCTGCAAGAAAGGCTACGCCAAGGGACATCCTTAGACCTCACCTGAAACAGTGGGAAGTACTTGCATGTGCCAGTCAGCTGAAAGAACACAGCCCGAGAGCCGAACGAATGGAAGACCTAACGAGTATGCACGCCGAGAAGATACATTGCATGTCGAGCCCAAGCCAGAGAATGGAGGTCAGGGTCAGGTTTTTGACAATTTCCATCGTATCTGTTGCGTCTGTTTCCTTTAGTATAAGTGACCGAGAGCATCCAGTGAAATAGTACAAGTTCTACTACCAAGCTTAGGGATTGCCGGAAGATAGTTGGACAGCAACAGCAGCGATGGAACCATGTGAGTGAATGGGCTTTGAAGTAGCTAGGGTAACTGCCATGAGCGTCCAGTGCAATTGTAGGAGTTCTGCTACCAACCTTAGGGATTGCCAGAAGATAGTTGGACAGCAATGGCAGCGATGAAACAATAAGTGTGAGCACAGCTGCAATGAACTTAGTATAAGTGACTGAGAACATCTGGTGCAATTGTAGGAGTTCTGCTGCCAACCTTAGGGATTGCCAGAAGATAGTTGGACGGCAATGGCAGCGATGAAACAATCAGTGTGAGCACAGCTACAATGAACTTAGTATAAGTGACTGAGAGCATCCATTGCAATTGTAGAAGTTCTATTGCAAACCTTATAGAAGCCTGTGTGAGCGAACATTGCAATCTCCAGGGTTTGTACTCGCTGTAACATCATGAGATTCCAGAGGCAGGTACTACATAATGCTTGCACATTTCTTACCGATTCCCACTTCCGCAGCCAGATGCGAAGCTGTATTATGATGCCAGATATTTGATAGATAGCACATTCTGATGCCCGCTCAGACCGATGGTATCCCTGAAGTAGCCATCAAGGATGATTCCACATTCTTGTATGCTGGATGAGGTAACGACCACCAGCACTATTACCACTCAGGGCTAGATGCTACAACAACAGAAATTGAAAAAAGAACCCATGCACAAACCTGGTACTGTGACTTGCAACATACATGAGTGAAGAAAACAATGTACAGCCATCAAACCTACTCATGGCACCCATCAAGCACCTGGTAGTACCATATCAGTTTGTAATTTATTGATTTTATTCATTACCTGCATGTGGCCTAGAAATCCTCCGAAGCGATGACAAATGACTGGGTACCTGATGATTCCCCGGCCATCTGTGTATCATCATTGGATGGAAGCACACAAGTGTGGTGTTTTGGGGTCCTCATGTTTGATGTGAGCCAGATTTCTGCACAATTCTGAAGGCCATCTATGAAGTCAGACATAAAACATTTGTATTGATTGCTACTACAGCCAATTAATATGATCCTAGGTTAGGCAAACAGGGAATACAGTTGCCGTTTTCCATAAGAAGCACCATCATGACAACCTGTGCTGGCTCTCGAGTTCTTCGAGAGCTGGAACTATCTACACGGACACTGCCCTTCTGTTACTGTCTCATTGCCCCACTTCAACCAGACCCTGCTGCCCTACAGATATCTATTACAATACTCACAAACGACTAGATAGGTACTAAATCCTCTCCTCGGTACAGCCCACCGTCTATCTGGGTCTACTACTCAATCATTGCATTGCATTTTAATTAATACTAAACACACTCATAGTTATCAACCTTCCACAATTGTGCGATTTACTGTTTAAATCATTCTTCTCATGTAGGTCCAACTTCTTTTTCCTTCAAGTATTGCAAAAACTCATTAAACTCACAGTACAACTGCTGCAGCTGTGCTTCCATCTACCATGAATGCGGTCGGAGCCCGAGGGGCAAAGCCGAAGGTGGATGAATATCTGAGATACTTTGGTATTAATCCAAGGAAAGAAGAAGCTTTTGTCAGGAAGCGAATTGTGATACATATCCAGATAACTGGTATGCATTTAATTGCTTGGGATCACCAACAGTTGTGAATACTGTTGGATGCGATCATGAACCACAATCCCTTTCTCATGCTCCTTTTTAGTATCCTCAATACTGTCAGTATTGATTGGACATCCCCCGGTGAAGCCCTGACATGCAACTGGAAAGAAGGCATGGAGTCTCGTAACCACCTACATCGGTAACATGCATGACAAGCTGGCAAATATCTTTTGTAATGCGAGTCAGAACTGGCCGCCTGAGCCATAGATGGTTTGTGGTGCAACCACTCACACTGTCATTGCCACTGCACCTGCTGCCCTTGCCACTATACCCATTGTTGACCGAACCCCACGAGTCGGGTCAATGGCAACATTCTTTCAGTTCTTTGTCATTGACCCTGACATGCAGAGGGCTTGACAGCAATGCGCCTATCCTCAGAGCGATGTCTTCAACTTCTGGTGTAGGCTGTCTAACTTGCACGAAGGCAACAGCAGCACGCCACAGCTGTGAAGGTGTGCCAGCAGTGACGATAGAGATCTTAAGGACAATACTGGCCCATTGAGTGATCTACTGGACTTGTACAAATGGCGTTTTCTGGCAAACAGGAACAGGATCCTGGAGTTTCAACACTATAATCTTTCAAGATATGGGCACTTCACATTGGATCAATTCGTTGTGAAATTCCTTCCCAAAATCCCTGGTGGCCAAACTATCCAAGCTCTTTATGGCACTTTGGGCAACCTTAGCAGTCGTTTAGGCAACTTTGTGGATCCTGAGATTGACCCAGCCAGATCAATAGTGGGATTAAACAACGACAATGGGTTTTGTACTTGTGTGTCAATCACCAAGCACTTGCAGCAGCCACTCGGGATTGCACATCAGGAACAAAGTTCTGCGTCCGGACACAGGCGCTGCATCTGGATACTGCATACGCGCCGGAAACATCTAGATGCTCAGGACGCAATCCAGGAAGGTATTCTCAGTTCCGACAATGCATGTCAGCGCACATGCAGTACCAAATGCAACCCACCTATGCATATGCGTACTAGATAGAAGTCGGCTGCACATTGTCCTTCCGGACGACTAATGTCAAGGCAAACAGCATCCGGACAATGCCTGCCATGGCATCTGCCTTCTGGACGAGGAGTGTCAGTGCGTTTACCTTCTGAACGCAGTGTGTATCTTACAGACACAGAATGTCAAGGCAAATGTCTTCCGGATGACGCATGCCATGGCATCTGCCTTCCAGATGAGGAGTGTCAGGGCATTTACCTTCTGGATGCAGCGTGTGTATTACAGACACAGAGTGTCAAGGCAGATGTCGTCTGGACAAGGAGTGTCAGGGCATTTGCCATCTGGATGAAGTGCGTGTCTCCAGACACAGAATGTCAAGGCAAATGTCTTCTGGACGACACATGCCACAGCATCTGCCTTCCAGACGAGCAGTGTAAGCATCAGCAAAAATTTTAATTCTTACCGGAGCTACGGGAGCTAGTGAAGCTTACAGGAGCACTGGGAGTAAAATATAACTTTGTCCTTCGCTAAGCTTGCAAAGCTAGGGAAGCGTTGTGGGACTGAAGTGCCAAGAGCATTAATTGGGGAAAATGAGGGCGCCAAGGGCACAGTGAATTAGTCATTACAGGTCATTCTCTTGGGATATAAATTGCGTGTCCCGGGGACGTTCCTCTTGTACTTAGACATCTACCTACACCGCACCGAGAGATAGCCACCACTCAATTCACCACCCTCATCT
>Ga0307508_10000816_pt1 | contig 36416 bp, 34 predicted proteins | sample 9_EM_MG_FD_203089 | JGI IMG/M metagenome (GOLD analysis project Ga0307508, IMG submission 203089) | Populus trichocarpa ectomycorrhiza microbial communities from riparian zone in the Pacific Northwest, United States - 9_EM | ecosystem: Host-associated > Plants > Roots > Unclassified | place...
CGCCATGCCGTCGAAATCCAGCAGCACGGATTGCTCGACGCCGGCGTCGAGACTGGCGGAGCTGACGCCGCGCATCGTAATCGACGTGCCCGACCCGGTGAAGCCGCGGTCAAGCGAGACCTGCGGTGCCAGGATCTTGATATTGGCGACGGAGGTCAGGTCATATTGCCGGATTTGCTGCGCGCTGATGACCGTGGCCGCGACAGGCGTATCGATGAGCCGCTCGTTGCGGCGACGTGCGGAAACGACGATATCCGCGTCACTCGCTTGCGGATCGGATGCGGCCGCCTGGGCAGTGTCGGCGGTGGGCGTCGCCGGCGGATCGGACTCAGCGAAGGCGGCCACGGGGCACGCGAAGCAGACGAGAGCACTGCCGGCGAGCAGCAGGTTCGTCAGACGAAGATTGTACAAAGACCTTTTCATCATTCCCTCTCCCTTAAGTAGACGCTGGTCGGTTGTGTGTTTTTTAGTTCAGCGTCGTTCGATGATTTCCGATTGCGTGCGGTGTCCTTCATGAAGCTCCGGCAATTTGCGCCTGTGCCCAGGCGGCCCGGGCCAATGGCTCGATGCGCGTGATAATGTCGGCGGCGTTCGCCGCGGTCTGCACGCCGTCCCGGGCGCGGCCGGCGATCCCTTGCAGGATGGCGGCCACGCGAAAGAGGTTGAACGCGGTGTAGAATGGGTGGGTCGGATCGACGTCGAACCCGGTCCGGTCGCGGTAGCGCGCGGCATAATCGGCCGGCGAAGGGATGCCGAGTTCAGCGAGATCCCGCCCGGCCAGCGTCCCACGCGCGTCGACGCCCTCGGGTCGAAACCACTCCATCATGTGATAGGTGAGATCGCCCAGCGGATGGCCGACCGTCGAGAGTTCCCAGTCGAGCGCCGCCACGACGCGCGGTTCGGTCGGGTGGATCACGAGATTGTGGAAGGAGTAATCGCCATGAATGATCGTCGACCGGTCGCCGTCATCGGGAATGGCACCGGGGAGCCAGGCGATCAGCCGGTCCATTTCCGGCAGATCATGCGTCTTCGAGGCTTCATATTGCCGCGACCAGCGCGAGACCTGGCGGGCGAAATAATTGCCCGGCCTGCCGAAATCGCCGAGCCCGATTTTCGCGTAATCGACCAGGTGAAGCCGGGCGAGCGTCTCGTTGGCGGAATCGTAGATCGCGGCGCGGTCCTCACGTGTGAGGTCGGGCATCGCCGCGTTCCAGAAGATCCGCCCGGGGATATGGCGCATCACATAGAAGATCGTGCCGATGACATCCTCGTCCTCGCACAGCACGAGCGGCTCCGGCACCGGCAGGCCGTGCTCGAACAGGGCGCGGGTGACGCGATATTCGCGGTCCACCGCATGCGCCGATTTGAGCAGGACGCCGGCCGGCTTGCGCCGGAGGACATATTTCGCGTCGGGCGTCGTCAGCAGATAGGTCGGGTTGGACTGGCCGCCCTCGAACTGCTCGACCGACATCGGCCCCGAAAAGCCGGCCACGGCGCCGGCGAGGTAGCGCGCGAGCCGCGCTTCGTCGAACCGTGCGCCGGCCGCCACCGCGGAAATGGTGCCGATATAGGAAGCGGGCTGCGCACTCATGCCGCGATCTCCGCACGATATTTGTCCAGCTCCATGCGCGCGAGCTGGCGTTCGTGAACTTCGTCAGGGCCGTCGGTCAGCCGCACGATCCGCGTGTTGGCCCAAAGCTCGGCAAGGCCGAAATCGTCGGTCACCCCGCCGCCGCCATGGGCCTGGATCGCATCATCGACGATCCGCTGCGCCATCCGAGGGGCGGCGATCTTGATCATCGCGATTTCCGCGCGCGCCGCCTTGTTGCCGACCGTGTCCATCATGTGCGCGGCCTTGAGGCAGAGCAGGCGCGCCATCTCGATCTCGCAGCGCGCCCTCGCGATCCGCTCCTCCCACACCGAATGCTCGGCGATCGCCTTGCCAAAGGCGCGGCGCGACAACAGGCGGCGACACATCTTCTCGAGCGCGACCTCCATCGTCGCGATATTGCGCATCGTGTGGTGGATCCGCCCCGGCCCGAGCCGCCCCTGCGCGATCTCGAAACCGCGCCCCTCGCCGAGCAGCAGATAGTCCTGCGGCACGCGAACATTCTCGAGCAGCACTTCGAAATGCCCGTGCGGCGCATGGTCATATCCGAACACCGGGAGATGCCGCACCAGCGTAATCCCCGGCGTGTCGCGCGGCACAAGGATCATCGACTGCTGATGATAGGCCGGCGCGTCGGGGTCGCTCTTGCCCATCACGATGAAGAAATCGCATTTCGGGTGCCCGGCGCCCGACGACCACCATTTGCGGCCGTTGATCACATAGTCGCTGGCGTCGCGGCGGATCTCGGTCTGGATGTTGCGCGCGTCAGACGATGCGACGGCCGGCTCGGTCATCAGAAACGCCGACCGCGTGATGCCGTCGCGCAGCGGCACCATGAAGCGCTCCTTCTGCGCCGGCGTGCCGTAGCGATGCAGCACCTCGAAATTGCCGGTGTCGGGCGCCATGCAGTTGAACACCTCGCTGGCGAAGGACACCCGGCCCATCAGCTCAGCGATCGGCGCATATTCGACATTGGTGAGGCCGATACTGGTGAAATAGCCATCGTCATGCTCGGATGGCGGCATGAAGATGTTCCACAGGCCTTCAGCGCGAGCCCGGGCCTTCAGCTCTTCGAAGACCGGAGGAATCTCGCGCCAGCGATCGATCCCGGCGAGCTGGCGATGATAGGTCGGGATGGCCGGGACGATGTGCGTGTCCATAAAGTCACGCACGCGCTCCAGCCAGTGGCGCGATTGTGCGGACTGCTCGAAACCGGTCACGCTTTAACCCCTCCTGTCACTCGCCGACGAATCGTTCGTCCGGTCGGTCGAGTCCTCTACCAAATAGTCGACCGACCGGTCGGCTGTCAAATAGGTCAGGTAGGTTTTGGGTTGACGCCCGACCAGTCGGTCGAGCATCTTGCAGGCAGGAGAGCAATGATGAAGACGCCAGCGGAAATCGGCCCATTAGGCCATGACGCCTTATTGCGTGGCTACGCCCCGTACACCCTGGCAGGCTATGCCGGGTTCCGCGCGGTAATCGATAGCGATGGTGCGGTTCCGGCGCGGTTGAAGGCGTTGTTCGCCGCGGTGGCGGCGATCGATCGCCGCTATCCCGACCTGGCCCACCGCGAATTGTCGCGGGGCGTCACGCTCGGCCTCACCGTCCGCGAAGCGACAGCTGGCATGATCGTGCTCACCAGCCTGCGCGGCGAAGCCGCCGCGCTCGAATTCGGCGCAGTCATCGGTGCGTGTTTCGATGCGCTCGACGCACCGGCGCCCCAGCCTTTACCGACCGCAGCGCCGGGCGAGGCGGAAGCGAATTTCCGCAGCTATTTCGGAACGATTCCGGCGCCGCTTGCGCAGCTGATGCGGCTCGTGCCCGCCGCCGCCGACGCCTATTATCTGATGCGCCGCGGCAGCATCGACGCCAACCCGCTGTCGCCCAAACATGGCGAATTGCTGCTGCTCGCCATCCTCTCCGCTGGCTACAGCCCGATGGCCGCGACTCATGTCCGGGGCGCCCGCCTCGCCGGCGCGAGCGACGAAGAGATCGCCGAAGCCGTGCTGTGCGCGATCCCGGCCGCCGGCATCGCCGCCTGGATGGCGGTCGGCGCCATGCTCGAGCCCGTCCCAGACAGCACCTGAATCCATTCGCCGCCACACGCGGCTCACATCCAACGATCTCGAAGGGAGAATTACCGTGACACTCGAAAAAGACGTCATCCAGTATGAGCTGGCCGACAACGGCATCTGCACGATCTGGCTCAACCGGCCGCACAAGCGCAACTGCGTGAGCCCACAACTCCTGCGCGAGCTCGAAGTCGCGGTCGATCGCGCGGCGGCGGACAAGAAGGCGCTGGCGGTGGTGTTCCGCGGCCGCGGCAACACCTTCTGCTCGGGTGCCGATCTCGATCAGCTGGTCGGGCCGGTGCTGCATGAATCGACCGTTTCGCTGCAGCTCGCGATCGATTCGGCGCGGACCTATGACAAGATCTACAATATGAGCAAACCGACCATCGCCGCCGTCGAGGGCTATGCCGTCGCCGGCGGATTCGAGCTGATGATCTCGTGCGATTTCGCGCTGGCTGAATCGAACGCGCGGATCGGCGATTTCCACATCCGCCGCGCATTGTTCGGCGGCGCCGGGCCAATCTATCGCCTGCCGCGCTATATCGGCATGCGCAAGTCGAAGGAGCTGATGCTCACCGGCAAGCTGCTCACCGGCGAAGAGACGGTGGAGTGGAATCTGTGCAATGCCTCCGCTCCCGCCGCCGAGTTCGACAAGCTGATCGAGGATTTCTGCGCTCCGCTGATCGACAAGAGCCCGTTCTGCATGTGGATGACCAAGATGGCGCTCAACCGCGGCATGGATGCCGACACCAATTCGCTCATCACGCTCGAGACGATGACCTGCAACGTGGTCCATCACTCGGCCGATGCGAAGGAAGGTGTCTCCGCCTTTCTCGAAAAGCGCAAAGCCGTCTGGACAGGTAAATAAGCGATGGCAGTCAGCATGGTCGTCCTCGCCAGCCGGCCGCCGGCATGGAGTCAGGCGCAGTTCACCACCTGGTGGCGCGGGCCCCATGCCGATGCGGCGAAGCTCCTGCCGGGGCTGATCGCCTATCGGCATGGTGCGGTGACGAAGGACTATGACAGTCCCGAAGTGCCGGGCTGGGATGGCCATGCTGTGCTGACCTTTGCCGATCAGGCCGCGCTCGATACCGCCTTCGCCTCGCCGGAATGGCGCGTGGCGACCGCCCAGACCAAGGGGATGGGTGGCCGACGGATCATCCTGATCACCGAGGAGGTCGATTTGCTGATGGATGGGCAAGATGGCTGATCCGTCGCCCGGTTTCACCGCCGCTCGCTTCAGGCTCGACGGTCGGCGTGCGCTGATCACCGGCGGGCGCGGCGCGCTTGCCGAGGCGATGGCGGCGACGCTTGCCGATCTCGGCTGCGCGGTCGCGCTCGCCTCGCGCCATGCCGCGGAATGCGAAACGATTGCCGCGCGCATTGCGGAGCGTTTCGGCACCCCGGCGATCGGCCTCGCCTGTGACATCGCCGATGAGGATTCAGTCGAGCGCGTCATCGCGGACACAGTAGACCAGCTCGGCGGGCTCGACATCCTCGTCAACAATGCGGGCGCCTCCTGGTGGGGCTTGCCCCAGGATATTCCGCTCAAGGGCTGGCAGAAGGTGATGGACGTCAACGTTACCGGCACCTTCCTCGCCTGCCGTCACGCCGCGCGTCACATGATTGGCCATGGCGGCGGCGCGATCGTCAACATCGCCTCGGTCGGCGCCTTTCTTTCCTACCGCCCGGAGGACGGGCAGGTCGTGCCCTATACGACCAGCAAGGCGGCGATCGTCCATCTGACCAGCGATCTCGCCGCGCAATGGGCCGGGCACGGCATCCGCGTGAACGCGATCGCGCCGGGCTCGATCGAGACCGGCATGACCGAAACGCTCGATCCCGCGATCCGCGACAAGACCCGCCAGGGCATTCTGCTCGGTCGCTTCGGCCGCCCCGACGAAGTGAGCGGAACGCTCGCGCTGCTTGCCTCGGACGCCGGCAGTTTCATCACCGGCCAGACCTTCCTGGTCGACGGAGGGCAGTCGCTTGCCTGACCAGGTCGCAGATGGGTTGTCGTGGAACGACGCCCGGCTCTGGCCGCAATTCTCGGCGCTGGCCGATGCCGATCCGCACGCGATCGCGCTCGCCGATTGCGACGATCGCCTGTGGTCGCGGGGCGAGCTCAAGGTACTGGCCGAAGGGATCGCGACACAGCTGCGCGACGCCGGGGTTGGCCGCCACGACCGCGTCCTGGTGGCCGCGCACAAGACCGCCGCCACGCTGGCGACCGCGCTCGCCATATCCGCGCTGGAGGGCGTGTTCTGCCCCTATTCGCCGAAATTGAGCCAGGAAGACGTGGCGACGCTTGAAGCGCGTCTGGGCCATGCGGCGCGGATCGATCGCGATGCTGCGGGCGACATCATTGTAACAGCGCAGCCGCCGGAGAAGCGCTCCACCGATCCGCGCGATGCGCAGACGGTTCTGATTGGCTTCACCTCGGGCACGACCGGCGTCCCCAAAGGCGTGATGCACCGCGCCGCGGCGCTCAACTATGCGACGCGCGCCTGCGCCGCGATCGTGAGCCTCCGGCCGGGCGAAGCGATCCTCGGTATCGTGCCGCTCGACAGCGCACCCGGCTTCACCTTCACCGCCCATTTCGCCCTGTCGCTTGGCCACCCGCTCGTCCTGGTCGATCCATGGATACCGCGCGAGGCGCTGCGCCGCGCCGAACGCTATGGCTGCGCCTGGGCGATGATGGTGCCGACGCATCTATTCACCCTGGTCGAGGCGGCGCGGCAGGGCGAGTGGCAGGGGACATTGCCGCTGCGCGCCGCCGCGACCGGCGGAAGCGCGATGACGCCCGAGCTGATCGCCGACGCCGACACGCTGCTCGGGCTGAAGGCGTTGCGGATGTTCGGCATGTCCGAATGCATGGGGCATGGCTCGACCCATCCCGAGCATTCGCTCGAGCGGCGCCAGAATTTCGACGGCATCCCCTTTCCCGGCACCGAGGAGGAGGCATTCGACGAGGCGCTACACCCATTGCCGCGCGGCAGCCGGGGCCAGGCCGGGGTTCGCGGTCCGTCGCTCTTCCTGGGCTATGCGCGAGAGCTCGGCGATGGGCAGGAGCGGATGACGCCCGATGGGTTCTACCTGACCGGCGATGAAATCATTCGCGACGCCGATGGCTTCGTCAAAGTCGTCGGCCGGATCAAGGACCAGATCATCCGCGGCGGCTTCAATATCGATCCGGCCGAGATCGAGGCGGCACTGCTGCGCCACCCCGCGATCGCCGAGGTCGCGGTCGTGCCGGTGCCCGAGCGCAGGCTTGGCGAGCAGGCGTGCGCCGTGTGCCGGCTGCGCCCCGATAGCGGAACGCTCGACCTGCCGGCGCTGCTCGATCACCTCGCCGAGCTTGGCGTCTCGCGCAAGAAATGGCCCGAGCATCTCGTGCTGGTCGGCACGATGGCGGTGACCGCGACCGGCAAGCTCGACAAAAAGGCGATGGCCGCGCGCGCCCTGGCCGAACTCACGACCCCGGCAGCGTTGGACCACTGACGCATCATGTCCGGATATTCTTTCGACCTCACGGGCCGTGTGGCCCTGGTGACCGGCGCCTCGTCCGGTCTCGGGCATCGCTTTGCCCGCATTCTCGCCGCCGGCGGCGCGAAGGTGGTGATCGGCGCGCGGCGCGTGGCCTTGCTCGACACGCTGAAGGCGGAGATCGAGGACGCGGGCGGCGTCGCGCTGGCGGTCCCGCTCGATGTCGCCGATGAGGCATCGACCATCGCCGCCTATGATGCGGCGGAAGCAGCGTTCGGTCCGGTCGATACGGTCATCGCTAATGCCGGGATCAATATCGCGGGCAGCGCGCTGGGCCTCGCCGCGGAGGATTTCGACCGTGTCGTCGCGGTCAATCTGCGCGGTGTCTTTCTCACGGTTCGCGAGGGGGCACGACGGATGGTCGCGGCGGGATCGGCTGAGCGTCACCACGGCCGCGTGACGATCATCTCCTCGATCACCGCCCATCACGCATCGGCGGGCGTCGCCGCTTATTGCGCGACCAAGGCGGCGGTTGCCCAGCTCGGCCGCGCGCTGGCGAAAGACTGGGCGGCCAAGGGCATCAACGTCAATGTCCTGTGCCCGGGCTATGTCGCGACTGAACTCAACGAAGAGATATGGGCCATGCCGACTGGCAGGAAACTGCTCGCCAGCTTCCCGCGCGGCCGGGTGATGGATGGCGACGCGCTCGATCCGATGCTGCTCTATCTCAGCTCGGGTGCCTGCCGGCAGGTCACTGGCTCGGTCTTCACGATCGACGACGGACAGACACTCTGACTGCCGCGATGCCCGAGACCAACCTCGGCACGACGCCAGTGCGCGCGGCGCATCGTTTCGACGAGGCGGCGCTGGCGCGGTGGATGGCTGAGCATATCGAGGACTATGCCGGGCCGCTCACCGTCGAACAGTTCAGAGGCGGCCAGTCCAATCCGACCTACAGGCTGATCACCCCGGCGCGCAGCTATGTGCTGCGCCGCAAGCCGCCGGGCGAGCTGCTCAAGGGCGCGCACGCGATAGAACGCGAGGCACGCGTGCTGGCCGCGCTGGGCGCGACCGGCTTTCCCGTCGCCCCGGTTCGTGGCCTGTGCACCGACGATAGCGTGATCGGCACATGGTTCTATGTGATGGACATGGTGGAGGGGCGAATCTTCTGGGATGCGACCTTCCCCGATGTGCCGGCAGCTGACCGCCCCGCCTATTTCGATGCGATGAACGCGGCGCTCGCCCGGCTCCACCGCCTCGATCCGGAGACGATCGGCCTTGGCGACTATGGCCGGCCCGGCAATTATTTCTCGCGCCAGATCGCGCGCTGGTCACAGCAATATCTCGACGATCATGATGCCGGACGAGATGCCAATATGGACGCCCTGATCGCCTGGTTGCCAGCGAACATCCCTTCAGGCGACGAGACGAGCATCGTCCACGGCGACTATCGCTGCGACAATATGATCTTCCATCCGAGCGAGCCGCATATCCTGGCGGTGCTCGACTGGGAGCTGTCGACGCTCGGCCATCCGCTCGCCGATTTCGCCTATCACGCGATGATGTACCGCATGCCGCCCGAGATCGTGGCAGGGCTCGCCGGCGCGGATCTCACCGCGCTCAATATCCCGTCCGAGGCCGATTATGTCGCGGCCTATTGCACCCGCACCGGCCGCGCCTCGATCCCGGACTATGACTTCTACATCGCCTTCAACTTCTTTCGCCTGGCGGCGATCTTTCACGGCATCAAGGGTCGCGTGATCCGCGGCACCGCCGCCTCAGCCAGCGCGAGCGAACGGGCAACGAGCTTCCCGCTCCTCGCCGAACTCGGCCGGCGCAGCGCGGACGGGTATGGCTGAACGCATTTCCGTAAAAAGTCGTTCACCCTTGTGAAAACTGTTCTCGATTTTTCGGCACATAGATCCGAACAGGCATATGGATAGACACCGCACTATCCTATTTTACATCAATCTGATCTATGACCGGGCGACGAGCCCGTGCGATCCGTGATGGCGCAGGCATATCCGGACGGCAGGTCGGCCGGGCAAGGAAAGACGATGGATGAGCGATCCGACGCCGTTGACTGACAAGAAGTTCGCGAGCCGGGTCGACTGGAACCTGATGCGGACCTTCGTGGATATCGTCCGGGCCGGTGGCATCGGGGCGGCTGCGCGGCAGCTCAACCGGCAGCAGCCGAGCATCAGCGCCGCGCTCAAACGGCTCGAGGAGCATGTCGGCGCCAGCCTGCTCCGCCGCACGGCTACCGGCGTGGAGATGACCACGGCCGGCAAGGCGATGATGGCGCTATGCGAGGACATGTTGGAATCGGCCAGGATGGTGCCGCACCAGATCGCCCAGGCGACGAAACGCGTCGAGGGCATCGTCCGTATCCAGATCGTATCGGGGCTCGTGTCGGTCGAATTCGACGAGGCCATTGCAAGTTTCCATCGGCGCAATCCCGAGATCCACATCGAGATCCGGGTCTCGCCCTGGCGTCAGGTGCTCGATGCGCTCGAACGCGGTGAAGTCGAGATCGGCGTCGGCTATGACAACGCCGTTCGTGGAAGCCTGATGTACGAGCCGCTGCTGGTGGAGCGCCAACAACTCTATTGCGCGCGAAGCCATCCCTATTTCGGCTACCGCGTGAGCCGGTTCAACGAACTCAAGGATGAGGGGTTCGTGCTGACCGGCGACGACGAGATCGAATTGATCACCCAGCTGCGCCGCCGCTATCGGCTGGGCGCGGAGGTGAATGGGCTGGCGGAGGACATAAACGAGGCGCGTCGCCTGATCGTCCACGGCGTGGGCATCGGGTTCCTCCCGATCTATGTTGCCGAGGATGACGTGGCCAAGGGAAGGCTCTGGCCATTGCTCCATGCCGATTCCGAGCCGTTCTACGACATTTTCCTCCTCGCCCGCGCTCAGCCGGCGCGGGACACCGCGACACAGCTTTTTTGGGACGAAGTGATCAGGCGAGTCCGCGCGAAACAGCGGCCATAGACACAATCTATGCCTTTCATCGCAACTTTGCGCCTGCTTTCATGACGCGTTGCAGCGCAGAATAGGTGCTCTGAACGGAGCTTCGGCGATGCAAAGCACAAAGGACAAGGTCTTCAACCTGATTCCACCCGCGATGCTCGCGGTGGTGCTGATGTTCTGGGCATATGGTCCGGAGGTGTTGCTGAAGAACCCCTGGACTCTCATTATGGTGTCGCCGCTCATCACGCTGACCGTGTTGCTGCTCGAATTTGTCAACGAACGGCACGCCGGCTGGCGCATGAACTGGCGGGAATTCTTCACCGACCTTTATTATAACGTCCTGACTGCGACCGTGATCTCCTGGGTCACCGTGCACCTGGCCGAAGATCCTTTGAAGGCCGTCAAGGCTTTGCTGGGCATTTCGACCGCATGGGCCATGCACCTGCCCTGGCTCGTACAGGTTGCGCTGGTCTTCTTCCTGATCGAGTTCGGCCAATATTGGATGCACCGGCTGATGCATAACTGGCATCCGTTCTGGCTCACCCATGCGCCGCATCATCACATCACCCAGCTGAATGCGGCAAAGGGCGCCGTCGGCAATCCCATCGAGCTGTTTCTGATCACGCTGAGCGTGGTCGCGCTGTTCGACCTCGACAACACCGCCATATTCGCTGCTTATGGTGCGACGGGTGTGGTGGCGACCTTCGCCCATGCCAATGTGCGCTCCGATCCGCCGATCTGGTATTCCTTCTTCTTCACCACGATCCGACACCACAGCCTGCATCATTCGACCGATTATGACTGCACCCGGTCCAATTTCGGAAATTCGCTGATCCTGCTCGATCGCATCTTCGGCACCTATCGCGAAGGTGAAGGCGTGCTGGTGGGGCAGGGCGATCGCAAACGCCTGTCGGTCTGGCAGCAGACACTGTTCCCCTTCCAGTCGATGATCGATGCCTACAAAGCCCGCCGGGTAGCGTCCGGCTCGACCCGCGAGCTGCCGGCGACCGGTTCGCTGGAGCTCGGCGATGTCCCGAGCGGCGATGCCCGGGATAGCGCGGGAGGCACGGCGACCGCATGACAGCCGCGCGCTCGGGACAGATCAGTGCGGCGCGAAGCGCGCTTTCCCGCGGCGACATCAATGCGACCCACCGGTTCGCCGCAACGCTGGTGGCCGAAGATCCCAGGAATGCCGAAGGGCATTTCCTCCTCGGCATTGCGGAATCGAGCGCCGGTCGCGTTCAGACCGGCATCCAGCATGTCGGCACGGCGGTGGCGCTCGATCCACAGGGCGAATATCGCGCCCAGCTCGCCAAGCTCTTCACGCTCGTTCGCCGCGATGGCGATGCGGCGGCGACGCTCCACGATGCCGAGCAGGCGCTCCCCAGCGATGCACTCAGCCGTGACACGATGGGCTGCGTCTATGCTCGGCTGGGCGACCATCTGGCGGCACTCGCCCATTTTGCCGAGGCGGTAGAGCTTGAACCCCGCAACACAGAATATCGTTACAATTTGGCGGCGACCCTCAACTTTCTGGGGCGGACCGAAGAGGCTGACGCCGCACTTGAGGCGCTAATCGCCTGGGCACCGCGCGATGCCCGCGCCCATCACCTCCTCGCCGGCCTGCGCAAACAGACGCCCGAGCGCAATCATGTCGAGCGGCTCATTCGGACCCGTGGTGAGTCCCGGGACGGGCGCGAGAGACTGTTGCTGGGCTATGCGGTTGCAAAGGAGCTGGAGGATGTCGGCCAGCCGGACGAGGCGCTGGACAGGCTTTGCGCGGCGAACGCCGAACATCGCAGGACGCTCCCTTACACCTACGCGCGCGATGCCGCGGTCTTCGACGCAATCGAAGCGAACTGGCTGAAACAGGCGGCGCCCGCGACCGAGCAGCCTTTGGACGCGCCGATCTTCATCATCGGCATGCCGCGCACCGGCACCACGCTGGTCGACCGTATCCTCTCGTCGCATCCGGAGGTGGAAAGCGCTGGCGAGCTACAGGCGATGCCGCTCGCGGTGAAGAAGGCGGCGGGCACGCGCAGCGCCATGGTCATCGACCCGGAAACGATCGCCGCGGCGACGGTCAGCGATATGGGGGCTGTCGGGCGCGACTATCTGCAGCGTGCGCGTCATCACCGGCGCGACCCCGCGCTCAGGTTCACCGACAAGTTTCCGGGCAATTTTCTCTATGCGGGGTTCATCGCGCAGGCGCTGCCTTCAGCGAAGATCGTCTGCCTGCGCCGCCATCCGATGGACACCGTGCTCAGCAATTTCCGCAATCTGTTCGCGGTCAGCTCGCGCTATTACGACTATAGCTACGACCTCCTCGACATCGCCGCTTATTATGTCCGCTTCGATCGGCTGATGAGCCTGTGGCGCGAGGCCTTGCCCGGCCGCGTGACCGAAGTGCGCTACGAGGATCTGGTCGCCGATCAGGAAGGGGAAACCCGCCGGCTCCTGGCCCATTGCGGACTCGCATGGTCGGACGACTGCCTGGCGTTCCACACCAACCGTGCCCCGGTCTCGACCCCAAGCGCCGCGCAGGTCCGCCGACCGATCTACCGAGATTCGGTTGCGCGGTGGAAGCGGCATGCGGCGGTCCTTGAGCCCGTCCAGCGCTTCTTCGAAGACGCCGGCATCGATCTCGACTGAGGAAGAACACGCCATGCCCCTGCCGTTTTTCTCTCACGCGCGGATATCGGGGCTGGCTGCAATGCTTGCCGCCGGCATTGCCGCGGGCTTCTCCTCACCAGCCTGTGCCGCGGCCGAGCCAAGGGCGCGGCTGGTAGCCTGCGCGACCGGGAGTTGCCTGCTTGTGACGGGGCGACGCTCGAACGCGGCATCGATGGTGAGTATCAACGGCCGCGCGGTTTCCGCCGAGGGCGCGCGCAAATGGCGCGTCCGCGTGCCGGTCGATACGGTACGCAAATGGTCAGCTCCCTTCGCACGAACGATTGTCGTTTCAGTGGTGGATACCGGAACCCGGACCGACGCCACGGCCGAGGTGGATCTGCCGATCGGATTGCTTGGACAGGTCGAGGACCTGGCACTGGTCGTCAGCGCCAAGTAATAACCAAAGCCATAGTAAGTAATAAAACCACAAAACCTGCCAAACTATTGTAATTTTCGATGCCTGGGCCTATGTGGACTGCAGTCGCCGCAGAGCGACGCTCGTTACGCGTAGGAGAAGATGATGAAAACTGGCCTCCTGGCCCTGGCCGCGTTCGCCTTTGCGAGCTCGGCGTCCGCCACTGACAATCCTTTCGCCCGTGACAAGGCGATCCTCAATCTCAAGGGACTCGATCTCTCGACTTTGGACGGGCAGCAACGCCTTGCGATCCGCCTCGACCGGGTCGTGCGCGATGTGTGCGGCGACCGTCTCGCGACCGTTCACCTCGCTCTCGAGCGGCAGGCGCAAGAGTGCCGCACCGCGGTGATTGCCGATGTCCGCGCCCAGATCGAATCTCGCAATGCGCATTTTGCGACTGCTTCGTCGACCCCTCAGGCATCCGCCCGCTAAGCTTTTAGCCTCGTTCCGCAGCCCGGAGTCCGGGCTGCGGGCGAGTCATTTCTTGAACTGGGACGGCTTGGGCCACCAGGTGAGGGTGTGGACGTCATGGGCCGACGTCCAAATGCCGGCATGCGTATAGCGTAGCGCGCCGCTGCCTTCGTGCTTTCCTACTCGGGTGAGAACCGTCATGGTCTTCGGATCGATCACGGCGAAGGTCTGATCCTCGGTAGTGCGCAGCCACACCATTCGCCCGCCTGTGTCGATGTCCCCATATTTCACAACTGCCCCGACCTTGACGCGGCCCGTTACCTCGCCGCTCCGCTTATCGATGCGAGCGACGGTGCCGTCACCCTGCTCCTGAACCCACACCGCACCTGCGCCGGCGGCAAGGAAACCGGGTTCCTTGCCCAGTTCCGTGCGCTTGGCGACGGCGTTCGTCTGCGGGTCGATGCGCTGAACGGACTGGGCTTTGCTGCTGACAGCCCAGAGCGATCCATGGCCGAAGGCGAGATAATAGGTTCCGGGATCCACCGTAATGGAGGCCGTCACGCTGTTGCTCCGCGGATCGATGCGGGCCACCACACCTTTCTCCTCGGTTGCGACCCAGACCGACCCCGCCCCCGCGACGACATTCAGCTCCCCGGCGGGATTCGCGATGCCGGTGGCGATCGTGGCGGTCTTCTGCGCGGTGCGCGTGTCGATCCGGACGACCGTGCCATCCTTGCAATCGGCGACCCACAGCGCATGGCGGAATACGACCATGCCGCCGCAGGGCTTCGACATGGCCACCTCGGCAATCTTGCCCTGTCTGGACCAATGCTCGACGCGTCCATGGTTCGTCGCCCAGACCGTATCGCCATCGACCGCCAGAAAGTCGGCAAAGCCTGGCACGGTGATGACCTGCTCACCCTGTGCTCCCGCAGCAGACGCAATCGAAACGCAGCCCGCTGCCACTGCCATGACCATTCCCCTGAGCTTATGCATGACGTCCCCTTTCATTCGTGATGGCTTTGGTGTGCGGTCAGCTGCGCTGCGCGATATAGGCGCGCCACCCACCGAGGCTGGTGATGTCCTCGGCATTGGTCAGGGCGCGCGGCTCGGCAACGAAGCCCTTCACGCTGCTGCCGTCGGCCAGCGTCACCGTGCCGATGGCGAGCGGGGCAGGCACCTCGACGACGAAGCTGCCGAATTCGGCTACGCCCAGCTCATAGACTTCGAGTGCAATCGCCCCGCCATCTTCGCTGTGCACCAAAGCGGGTTTGGGCGGCACGCTGTTCGCCATGGCGTAGAGCCGGTAGGTCGGCGCTGTCTCGAACGCGCCGACGAACTTGGCCTCGCGGGAGGTGAGCTGCCAGTGAAGCGGCATGTCCTTTAGATGAGCGCCGACAACGGCGAGTTTCACGGTCTGCATTTTGCCCTCCAGATCGAGTGATGGTGGTGACGGAAGATTTGCGGCGGCGAGGTACGTATCCGCCGCTTCCAGCAGGGCGACATCGCTGTCCGCCGGGCCGATCAGCGTGATGCCGAAGCCGGTGGCATTGGCGCGGATACCGGCGGGCACGGCGACCGCGGCCATGTCCAGCAGGTTCACGAAATTGGTGTAGAAGCCGAGATTGCTGTTGAGCGCGACCGGTGCCGCCAGGAGTTCCGCGACGCGGTAGATCGTACCGGTGGTCGGGAACGCCAGCAGGTCGATGTCCGTCCAGAGCGTGTCGGCATGGCGCTTGAGCTCGGCGAGGCGATAGATGCCGTTGAACAATTCGACAGCGCTCATCGCCGCGCCCGGCTCGACCACGGAACGGACAGTCGCATCGATGGCGTCTGGATTTTCGGCCAGGATACCCGCCATGGCGGCGGTCCGTTCAGCCACCCAGGGGCCGCTGTACAGGAGCTGCGCGGTCTCCTTCAGTGGTTCCAGGTCGATCTCGATGACTTCCGCCAATCCAGCGAGCGTCTCGAGCGCGCGATCATAGAGATATTCGGATTCGGCATCGCCGAACCAGACGCGCTGGTCGCGGCGCGGCACGCCGATGGTCTTGCGCCCGAGCGGCCGATCCGCCGGCGCCTTCGAATAAGGATCGGCCGGATCGAGCGCCGCTATCACCTGATCGACCAGGCGCGCGTCGGCGGTATCTCCAGTGAAGACAGTGATGCAGTCGAGCGTGCGGCATGCCGGCACCAGCCCGCGCGTGCTCCAGCGTCCCTTGCTCGGCTTGAAACCGATCAGATGCTGGAACGCCGCCGGAACGCGGCCCGAGCCCGCGGTATCGGTCCCGAGCGCGAACGGCACCAGCCCCGCCGCCACCGCGACCGACGAGCCCGAGCTCGATCCGCCGCTGACATAAGAGAGATTATAGGCGTTTCGAGGGCTGCCATAGGGGCTGCGCGTGCCGTTCAGCCCAGTGGCGAACTGGTCGAGATTGGTCTTGCCGACGCACAGAGCTCCTGCCGCCAGCAATCGCTCCACGACCGTGGCGGAGGTGTGGGGACGATAGGCGAAGGCCGGGCAGGCCGCCGTGGTCTCGAACCCAGCGACGTCGATATTGTCCTTCACCGCGAACGGAACGCCGGCCAGCGGCAGGGCTTCTCCGGCGGCCACCCGCGCATCGATGGCGCGGGCCGCGGCGACGATCTCTTCGCGTATCGCCCGACTAATCCAGATCTGCGGCTGGATCGCATCATAGGCGGCGACCCGCGCGATTGTCTCCTCAGCCACCAAGACAGCGCTCGTCCGTCCAGCGTTGACGGCGGCGGCGATTGCGGCTGCGCTGCGACGCTCCGTCATGATCCTATATGCCTGGTGAGCGCCACCATCGGCGCGCCGGGCTGGAGCGACTGGGTCTCCCGCACGTAGAGTGCCGCGACCGTTCCCGCCGTCGGACTGCTGACGGCGCACTCCATCTTCATGGCTTCGAGAACGGCGATCGTATCGCCTGCCTTCACATCGTCTCCGACCGCGACGAGCATTTTCCAGACGCTGCCGCCGAAAGGCGCCTCGACCAGATCGGCGCCATCGGGGATTTCGATGAGGGTCGCCTGAGGCGTCTCGGCCTCGGCCAGATCAGTAATCCGGTCGAACTCGCCACGCCGCTGCCAGTCGCTGCGCTCCGCTTCAAACGCGACCTGCCGCTGTGCCTCGAACCTTGCGATCGGCTCCGCATTCCGCGCGAGGAAGGCGCGGTAGTCGGCAAGACGGAATTCCGATTCCTCGATGCGGATCGAGCGTCGGCCGGTCGGGAAATCACGGCGCCAGTCAGTGAGATCATCAGCACTGACGGGATAGAAGCGGATTTGATCGAAGAACCGCAGCAGCCACGGCTTGCCTTCGATAAAGGCGTCGGTCTGGCGATGGGTATTCCAGACCTGGATGGTCCGGCCGAAGAGCTGATAGCCGCCCGGACCTTCCATGCCATAGATGCACATATAGGCGCCGCCGATGCCCACGACATTGGGCGGCGTCCATGTGCGCGCCGGATTATATTTGGTCGTGACGAGCCGGTGCCGCGGATCGACCGGGGTCGCAACGGGCGCGCCGAGATAGACGTCGCCCAGGCCAAGGACGAGATAGTTCGCCTCGAAGATCAGGTTCTCCACCGCAGCGACGTCCGGCAGGCCGTTGATCCGCCGGATGAACTCGATGTTGTCCGGGCACCAGGGTGCATCGGCGCGGACGGCGCCCATATATTTCTCGATCGTCTCGATCGTCGCCGGATCGCGCCAGCTGAGCGGCAGATGGACGATGCGAGAAGGGATGGTGAAGTCCTCGAGGTCCCCCAACCGCTCCTCGGCAGCGATCAATGCGGCCAGCGCCGCACGCTGGGTCATCACCGCACCGTCGAAATGGACTTGCAGCGAGCGGATGCCCGGCACGATATCGATGATGCCGGGCAGTGCGAGCCGCTCAAGCTCGGTCATCAGGGCATGCACGCGGATGCGCAGCTCGATGTCCAGCACGATCGGCCCATATTCGACGAGAATGTTCCGGTCGCCCTGCTGGCGATAGACGGTTCGCGGGCTGCGCGGCCGTTCGGCAATCTCGGCAAGCACGGGGGAGAGCGTGCCCAGTGGCCGTGCGGGTCCCACCCCTGGCATCGTGCCCGTTGCGATCAGCTTGCGCTGCAAGGTGTCCGCCATGGTCGCGTCGGCGATATTGACCGGTTCGAAGCGGACCTTGTCGCCGGGGACCAACTGCCCGATCTTCCAGCGATCAGCGGCGATGATCACGAAGGGGCAGACGAAGCCGCCGAGCGATGGGCCGTCCGGACCGAGGATGATCGGCATGTCGCCGGTGAAGTCGACGGCACCGATCGCGTAGGGATTGTCGTGGATGTTGGAGGGGTGCAGGCCCGCCTCGCCGCCATCCGCGCGGGCCCATCGCGGCTTGGGTCCGACAAGCCGGACGCCGGTGCGATTGCTGTTGTAATGGACCTGCCATTCGGCGGCGACGATCACGTCGATATCGTCGTCCGTGAAGAAGTCGGGGGCGCCGTGCGGACCGTAAAGCACTCTTATCGTCCAATCGGTCGACAGCTCGGGCAGTTGTACCGAGGACAGCGGCTCACCGGTGGCCTCGCCAGCCAGATGCAGCGTGTCGCCAGCGAGCAGCCGCCGCGCGGCATGGCCGCCGAACTGGCCGAGCTCGAACGTACTGCGGCTGCCGAGATAGGGCGCGATGTCGAACCCGCCCGCGACGAGCAGATAGCCCCGCATGCCGCCGCCCGAGGCGCGGCCAAGAGCCAGCGTCTGGCCGGTGTCGACGGTGATCGCCGCGCCGCGCGGCACGGGAACGCCATCGAGCGTCGCGCCGAAATCCGCTCCGGTCAGGCAGATGCGCGCGGGCGTGGTGAAGGACAGGGTCGGCCCGGTGAAGGTGATCTCGAGACCCGCCGTTCCTTCCGGATTTCCGATCAGCCGGTTGCCGAGGCGGAAGGATTGGTCGTCCATCGGCCCGGACGGGGGAACCCCGACCGCCCAGAGCCTTTGCCGGCCCGGCCAGTCCTGCACGGTGGTCGCCGTGCCGCCAGTGATCACCCGGATGCTGCGCGGGGTGTAGGCGATATCGTCGAGGACGCGGGTTGAAACCTCGCCACTGACGAACGCCGGCGATCGCACCACCTCGCGGAGCCATCGCAGGTTCGTCTCCATCCCGTCGACCCGGCTGTGCTCGACGGCTGCCTGCATGGCCAGAACCGCTTCCGCGCGGCTCGGCGCGTGCACAATCAGCTTGGCCAGCATCGGGTCGTACCAGGCGCTGACCGTGCTGCCCGCCATGCACCATGTCTCGACCCGGATATCAGCGGGAAACTCGACTGCGGTCAACGTGCCCGAGGTGGGGCGATAGTCGAGCGCCGGATCCTCAGCGTAGAGGCGGACCTGGACGGAGTGACCCTGCGGCATTGGCGGCGCGGCGTCGAGAAAGGCGAAATCCTCAGCGCCGCCGCGGATCATCCATTCGACGAGATCAATGCCCATCACCTCCTCGGTGACGCCGTGCTCGACCTGAAGCCGGGTGTTCATCTCCAGGAAGAAGAACTGCTCGCGCACCGCATCATACAGGAACTCGACCGTGCCCGCCGACCGATATTGCGCCGCCTCGCCAAGCCGGACCGCGGCTGCGATGAGGTCATGGCGCACGCCCTCGGGCAGCAGCGGCGCCGGAGCCTCTTCGACCACTTTCTGGTTGCGGCGCTGCAGCGAGCAATCGCGTTCGCCGAGCGGCATGATCCGGCCCTTGCCATCGCCGAATATCTGCACCTCGATATGCCGCGCCCGCCTGACATAGCGTTCGAGGAAGACGCCAGCGTCGCCGAAATTGCCCAGGCCCTGACGGGCCACGGCGGCAAATCCTTCGCGGACGGCCTCCTCGTTTTCGCAGATGCGCATGCCGATGCCGCCACCGCCGGCGGTCGCCTTCAGGATCACCGGGAAGCCGATGTCCCGTGCTGCGAGCACCGCTTCGGCTTCATCCGTGAGCAGATCCGTGCCGGGCGCCAGCGGAACGTCATGGGCGGCGGCGAGCGCGCGGGCGCTGTGCTTCAGGCCGAAGGTTCGGATATTGTCCGGCGTAGGACCGATGAAGACGATGCCGGCGGCAGCGCAGGCTTCCGCGAAGTCCACATTCTCCGCGAGGAAGCCATATCCGGGATGGATCGCACCGGCGCCGGTCCGGCGCGCCGCGTCCAGGATCGCGGCAATGTTGAGATAGCTTTCCGATGCGCGCGCGCCGCCGATGCAGACTGCCTCGTCAGCCTGGGAAACGTGAAGCGAGCCTTCGTCCGCTTCGGAATATACCGCGACCGAACGCAGGCCCATGCGGCGCAGCGTACGGATGATGCGGGTAGCGATCGCGCCCCGGTTGGCGATCAGAACGGTGTCGAAGGTCATGCGGTCACGATCATCCGGACGGGCGTTGGGTCGAACCCGTTGCAGGGATTGTTGATCTGCGGGCAGTTGGAGACGACCACGATGACATCCATCTCAGCGCGCAGGTCCACGGTCAGCCCGGGCGCGGATATGCCGTCGACGATCCCGAGCGAGCCGTCTTCTTCGACCGGCACGTTCATGAAGAAATTGATGTTGGAGACGATGTCGCGCTTGCCTCTCCCTTCGGAGAGGTTCGCCTCGAGGAAGTTTTCCACACAGGCATGCTCGGCCTTGGTGTGATGACCATAGCGTAGCGTGTTGGATTCACACGAACAGGCGCCGCCGATCGTGTCGTGATAGTCGACGGAGGTGGCGGCGATGGTCATCATCGGCCGGCCCTCATTCGATCGCAGCACCGTGCCCTCGCGAAGGAACAGATTGCCCTGCGCCGCGACCGTGTCCTGCGCGCTGTAGCGCTCTGCATCGTCGTCGGCGGCGTAGAGGAGAAAGTCGACGGCCTGATTGCCCTCCAGGTCGACGATACGCAGGGTCTGGCCGGCCGCGACATGATGCAGCCAGGGCGCCCGTGCCGGCACGATCACGTCGTGGACGACGGTGCCGGAGAGGCCGGACAGATGGGGATCAACGCTCATTCGGGCATGGTCCTTGATTAACGGCGGAAATAGTCTTCGACATTCTCGAAGGCGCGCAGGCCCTCGGGCGTCGCGTTGCGGATTGCGTCGTCGGCCGGCGTGACGGGACCGCGCCACGCGGTCGCGCGGAGCGGCGTCACCGTCCACGCGTCGCGCGGATCGAGAACATGCGGGCAGTTCGCGATCACGACGATCACGTCCATTTCCGCGCGCAGGGTAACGGTCCGACCTGGCGGAAATGGCCCGATCTGCGGCACGATCGCCCCGTCGGCTTCGATCCTGGCCCCCTTGAACAGCGTCACGCAGGGGTGGACGTCGCGGCGCTGAAGCCCATGCTTGGCCACGCCGAGCAGGAACCGGTCGCGCCCGCTGGGGCAGGGGCCGCTATTGCTGCCGTCGCCATATTTCGCTGCGTTGGTCGCTGCGTTGGAGGTCCCGCAAAAGCCGTCATGGGTGCCGGCATCATCGTGCAGGATGCTCATGAGGACTCGGCCCATATCCGACAGCAGCAGCTTGCCCTGGCCGAGATACGCGTTCCATTGCACCTTCACCGTGTCAGCGACGTTGAGCCGTTCAGTCGGCATCTCGGCATTGAAGAGAAGTAGCGAAGCACACGCGTCGCCCTTGAGGTCGATCAGTCGCAGGCGCGCACCGCGCGTGAGGCGTCGCGTGGCATAGCCGCCCGCCGCGATGGTCTCCTCCCACAGCAATGCGTCCGCGGGCACACCGGTCGGCAGATCGTCCGCAACCGGCGGCAGCACCGGCATCGCTTCCACCAATATGCCCGCCATGCCGCGAGCATGGTCGCGCGCGGCCAATGGATTCGCCAGGGTATCGGTCATGCGGCAGCTCCCGCAGCTTTGGCGCTCTTGGCTTCCTGCTCATGCAGGGGCGGCAGGAGGGCCGTGGTCGCGACGAGTTCGAGTTGCTGCACGCCGCGGACGCGGCGGAGCGCGTCGCACAATTCCTTCAGCCGCACGGCCGGGCCTTGCACCAGCAGAACCTCGAGCGACTGGTCGTCCTCCAGGAACACATGCTGGGAGGAGATGACCTCCTTGAGGTAACGGGCCTGGGTCTGGGCCAGCTGATGCCGCACGCGGCCGCGATCGCCGCGATAGACCATCGTGATGGTGCCGGCGAGCATGTCGTCGGGCCGGGTGAACGCCTCGTGCTGCGCAAGCGCCTGACGGATCAGTTCCGCCATGAGCTGGGAGCGCGACGGCAGTCCGCGCTCTTCCACCATCATATCCAGCTGGCGAAACAGATCGCCGGGAAGGCTCATGCTCAGCCTGGCAAGGCCGGCGGGTTCGGTACTCATATTCAGTCCTCAACCAATTGGAATAATTTCATTTTTGATAATATCGAGCTCACCGCTGATGCGGTCCGCCTTGTTCCGAAGCGGAAGATCGTAGACGGCCGTCGCGCCAAAGCGGTGCGGCGCGTGCGGATCGTGACGGCGCTTGTCGAGCGCGATCACCCGGGTTCCGAGGGCGAAGGCCTCGCGGATATCGTGCGTCACCATGATGATCGTCAGCGAATAGTCGCGCCAAAGCCGGGTGATGAGCGCGTGCATGTCCGTACGGATGCCGGGGTCCAGCGCGCCGAACGGCTCGTCGAGCAACAGGATACGCGGGCGCTTGACGAGGGCCTGGGCGATCGCCAGCCGTTGCTGCATGCCGCCGGACATCTGCGCGGGATAGAGATGGAGGCTGTCGCCCAGACCGACTGCGTTCAGCATCTCGATCGCTTCGTCCATGGCCGCGCGCCGCGCCGCGCCGAACAGTCGCGCCGAAAAGGGCGCCTTTGCGCATTCGAGCCCGAACACCGTGTTGCGCAGTACCGACAGATGCGGAAACACCGAATAACGCTGGAAGACAACGCCCCGATCCGGGCCGCACTCCGGCGTGAGCGGCATGCCATCGAGGAAGATGGTTCCGCGGGTCGGCACTTCCTGGCCGAGAATGATGCGCAAAAGGCTGCTCTTGCCCGCTCCCGAGGGCCCGATGATCGACAGGAAGGAACCCGCCTCGACCTCAAGGTCCACCCTTTCGAGCACGACCTTGTCGCCATATTCGACCCAGATGTTGCGAAGGGCGAGGAGCGCACTCAATGGCTCGCTCCATGCGCCCAGGGAAACAGGCGCTCGCTCAGAAAGACCAGCGCCGCGTCCACCAGGATCGCCAGCACGGCGATCCAGGCGACATAGGGGATGATGACGTCCATCGCGAGATAGCGGCGAACGAGGAAGATCCGGTAGCCCAGCCCCACGTCGGACGCGATCGCCTCCGCGGATATGAGGAACACCCATGCCGGGCCGAGCGACAGGCGCATCGCGTGGAGAAGACGCGGCATGGCCTGTGGCAGTGCGACACGGATCATGATCTGCCAACTGCTCGCCCCCAATGTCTGGGCCTTGACGATCTGCTCCCGGGGCAAGGCGCTGACATGGGCGACGATGTCGCGCACCATGACGGGCGCTATGCCTATGACGATCAGGGCGATCTTCGCGGTTTCGCCGAGCCCCAGAGCGATGAAGAGGATCGGCAGCAGTGCGATCGGCGGGATCACGGCGATCGCTGTCACCAATGGCCCCAGAGTGGCGCGTACCGGCGGCAGAACACCCAGCACGAGTCCCAGGACGAGCGCCGTCAGGGTCGCGATCCCGAGTCCGATCCCCAGCCGCTGGAGGCTCGCCAGTGTGTCGGCCCAGAAGAGCAGCTGTCCGGAAAGCTGGTCCGGCTGAAAAAGCAGCGCCGACATGCCCTTGGCCATGCCGCTGGGCAATGGCAGGATCTTGTCCGCGGGGTTCTCGGCGTGGCGCTGCGCCGCCATGAAGATGTACAGCAACAGCAGAAGCAGGATCGGCAGCGAACCGAGAAGGATACGGTGGCTCCGGCTAACGTGACGATTCACCCAGCGCATGTCGTCACATCACCTTTGATAGGGCCGAGCACGGGACGGTAAAGCCAGCGACGCGATCAGAGCTTGCCGTCGGCCGCCAACTTCATGAAGCTCTCGTCGAAGCGCAGCGTCACATGCTTGGGATCGCCAAGGGTCTTTCCACCCGGGAACGCCATGCCAACCGCGCCGGCGGACGAAGCGCCCTTGAACAGCCCCTTGGAAAAGCTGAAATCACGCACCTGCGTCATGGTCGTCATGAGCGACGGCGCCGATGTCGCCGCGACGGCTGCCTTGGGATCGGCATAAAGGTAGGTCGTAGCGAGCTGGCTGTCGAAGGCTTCGGGAGTCGAGCCCGCGAGCTTCGCCATGGCTGCGCGCGCTTCCTTGCCCTTGGCATCCTTGCGATTCATCAGAGCCGTCGTCTCGTACCATATCCCGGCGAGCGCCTTGCCGAGGTTCGGATTGGCCTTGAGCGTGGCGGTATCGACGACCAGCAGGTCGAGGATTTCGCCGGGAATGTTGGCTGAACTGAAGACCTGCTTCACGCCCGGTTCTGCCTTCATCACTGAGAGCTGCGGGTTCCAGGCGACAGCCGCCTTGACGTCCGGGCTGCCAAAGGCGCCGACGATGTCGGCATCGGACGTGTTCACCGTTTTGACGTCGGTGGGCTTCATGCCGACCGATTCCAGCCCGCGCGCCAGCAGATAATGGGAGACCGACAGCTCGACCAGATAGACTTGCTTGCCCTTGATCGCGCTGAGCTGATCCGCGCCCTTGAGCAGGATGCCGTCATTGCCGTTGGAATAGTCGCCGACGATGATGGCGCTGGTATCCTTGCCGCCCGCGGCCGGGATGGTGAGGGCATCCATGTTGGCGACCGTCACGCCGTCGAACTTGCCGGCGGTGTACTGGTTCACCGATTCCACATAATCGTTCACCTGAACGATGTGGATCTTGATCCCGTATTTGTCCTCCCACTTCTTCACGATGCCGGCCTGCTGGGCATAGGGCCAGGGCATCCAGCCGGCATAGATCGACCACCCGATATTGAACTCGTGGCGCGGCGCCGGCTTATCGCCCGGCGCCTGGGAACAGGACGTGACCAGAAGCGCTCCGGCCATCAGCGCCATTGCGCCCGCCCTGCCAAACCTCTTGATCATGATTCGATCCCCTTTCGCAATGCAGCATCTCTGCAATCAATCGCTTTGTCCACCGAAAATATTACGGATCACAAGCTAGGTAATAAACCTGTGCGTGGCACAAACTTGGGTGGCGATAGCTTCCTTGCCGACCGTTCCCGGAAGTGGTGCGAGACGCCTGACGCCGCCTGCCCACGTGAATCGCCCCGATTCGCGGATAAGTCCGATTGCGGCGACTCGGCTTTGCACCGATTCGGGGCTCGGAGCGCGGCGCGGCGATTGGAAGGGCGTGTTGCGCCCAGCATCACGGCGCCGTGACCAGCGCGTGTCTTTTGATAAAAGGCGATTTTGTGCGGTGCAGCGCGGTTTCAGTTCATACTGAGCAACTGCAAAATTATTACGCTTGACGTATTCTGTAATATCCATACCTTTTGATGACCGCTTTGTGACGCGGCGCAAAAGAAAAGGGTTCGGCAACGCCGGCCATCGCTGGCTGGAAATTGGGGGTCGGGTGGATCGGAAGCTGGTCTGCAACGCTGTTTTCTCGGGCAATCTGCAGCCCGCCATCGGCGCTCGCCCGCTCGGCGGGCCTATCCTGCGGCGGTCCAGTCATGCGCGATCTGGCCTCCCGGGCTCGGCGGAGCTTAGGCAAGACCGCCCCGCACAGCGGCACATGTCACAGGGTTTTGAAGACGACGGGACGCGAATGCACTGAATAGGCGCCGGCTCAGTCAGAGCGCCAATAAGGGAGGATGTCACTTTTCGACGGGCTCAATAGCAAGGGGTCGAAGTGACTATGAGATTGATTCGCAACACATTGCTTTGCGCGACCATGCTGATGGGCGTCGGAACCACATCGGCGTTCGCGCAGGAAACGCCCGCGGACAGCGGCGCCCCGGGCGAGTCCAATGACATCGTCGTGACCGGCAGCCGCCGCCAGACGACGCTGCAGGACGCGCCGATCAACATCAGCGCGGTCTCGGCCGAAACGCTCGCCAAGGAGCGGATCGACGATATTCGCGGGCTCGCGGCGTTCACGCCTGGCGTCACTGTGGTGGATTCCGGGCCCGCCGCGACTGGCAACATCATCCTGCGCGGCATCAACTCCGGCGACACCAGCGACACCGGCTCGAACACCAACAATTCGATCGGCGTCTATCTCGGCGAGGTTCCGCTCTACGCCGACTTCAAACTGCTCGATCTCGAGCGTGTGGAAGTGCTCGAGGGGCCGCAGGGCACGCTCTACGGTCTGGGCACGCTTGCAGGCGCCGTGCGCTACCTCCCCAACCGGCCGAACACGGATCGGATCTCGGTCGATCTCCACGCCCGCGGCTATGCGGAGTCCCATAGCAGCGATTACAGTGGGTCGGGCAACGTGACAGTAAACCTGCCGCTGGTGACCGATCATATCGCGTTCCGGTCGGTCGTCGGATATTACCATGACAACGGCTTTATCGATTATAACTATATTCTCCAGAAGCCTGGCACATCCAATCCTCAGCCGGTGCGCAGCGCGACCCTCGCCGGGACCGGCTTTGGCACCTCGGCGGATTATGTCGCCAATTTCCGCAAACAGCGGGATCTCAACTACGAGCATACCTTCACGACGCGCAACCAGCTCCTTCTCGAATATAATCCGGATCTCAAAGTCTATCTCGCCTATGCGCATCAGGAGACCAAGACCGGCGGCCGGCAGGTGAACGCCGCCGGCATATTGGGGACGGGCAGATACGAGGCTCCGTTCCGCTATGCCGAGCCGTTCGATCGCAAATCGGATCTCTTCTCGGCCGAAATCTATGCCAATGTGTTCAACGTCGCGCAGCTCGTCAGCGCGACTGCTTATACAGTGCAGAAGAACCACAATACCGAAGACAATACCGATCTGCTGCTCGATCTGAATTACGGATATGAGGCGTTTCCTGCATTCTCATCCTACGCCAACAATACTTCGGAATATAAGCAGTTCAACCAGGAACTGCGCCTGGTCTCCACGCATGGCGGCCCAATCAGCTGGGTTCTCGGCGGATTCTACAACCGGTTGAAAACCAAGAGCGACCGCCACGAATATACGCCCGGTTTCGCTGAGTTCGCCGGCATCAATCGCCCGGACAATCTGGAATATGAGTCGGCATCGGACACCAAGCTGACCGAAAAAGCGGTTTACGGCGAGGCGACTCTCCACGTCACGAAGGCGTGGCAGATCACCGGCGGCCTTCGCTACTACAAGTACAAACTCGATACCGTGGGTGGTCAGGCCCTGCCTCTGATCGGCGTCGGCGTTGCTCCTTATCCGTCGACGGCGATCCTGCCGGGTCGCTTCACGCCGGGCCACGCCGCCTCCGACGGCTTCGTCTGGAAAGCCAATAGCTCCTACAAGGTCAGCGACGGCCTGCTCGTCTACGGCACCTACTCGACCGGCTACCGTGTCGGCGGCGCCAACCGCGTGGTAGCCTGCACGCCCGCGGATCTGGCGAGAGCCGCGGCCGGCGGCCAGGTGCTGTGCGCGCTGCCGGACGAACTCTTCTACGGGCCGGACAAGACGCGCAACGCCGAAATCGGCGTCCGCGGGACGCTGTTCGACAAGCGGGTGCAATTCACGCTCGCCGGTTTCCGTACCCATTGGACCGGCATCCAGGTGCCGAGCACCACGATCTACGGCGCTATCGGCATCACCAAGAACGCCGGTAAGGCAATATCGCAAGGCGTGGAGTTCACCGGCCTCTTCAAGGTCACGCCCCGCCTCGTCGTTCAGGCCACTTATGCCTATACCGACGCGCATCTGACGAGCCTCGCTCCGGCGCTGGTCGTCGTGCAGGATCCTGGGCCGGGTTACCCGTCCAACCTGTTCGACGGGGAGCCGGGCGACCGTTTGCCCGGCTCGACCATGCATTCGGGCAGCGCGCAGGCGACCTATACCTATCCGCTCGGGGATGAACGGACCATCGAGGCAAACTGGACGGCCACCTATACCGGTGACATCTACTCGCGCGTCGGGCTGCGCGGCTTCGGCACAATTATCCCGAGCTATCTCACGCATCGCGCATCGGTGACCTTTCACGCCCCGAAATACGATATCAGCCTGTTCGCCGACAATATCTTCGACAAATACGCCATCACCTCGATCGGCAACGATCGCAGTTCGCTCAACCGGATCCGCGACGCATTCGGAAGCGTAACGGGCCAGGGCGTCGTCGAGCGCTTCTACACGCAATCGGTCCTGACGCCGCGACGGGTGGGGATCGAGCTGAGCTATCATTATTGACGAAGGTCATCGCCCTGGAGGGCCCGCCACGGGCAGGCCATCCAGGGCGAGACCGTCTGCAAACCGCACCGTGAAAGGTCTGACAGCATGGCATTCGGCTCGGCATTTCACCAACGCGGCGTGACGGGAAAAGCCTGCCTGGCGGTCGGCTTGCTGCTCTCTTCGACCGTGGGCGCCCACAGCGCGCCATTCCCCGGATTGTTCAAGGAGCGCTGGATCGACGGCACGCTGGCGCAGGAGCCGACTGCTCAGGTCCAGTCGCTTGACCGCGACACCTTCGTCATCCGGCAATCAGTCAAAACCAATTTCGAAGCGCCATTCCTCTATCTGATCTTCGGGCGCGACAAGGTGCTGCTGGTCGATACCGGCGCCAAGGACGGGCGGATCAGGCCGGTCGTCGACCGCCTCATCGCTGAGTGGCTGGCCGCGCATCATCGCACCAGCATTCAGCTCGTGGTCGCGCACAGCCACAGCCATGGCGATCATATCGCTGGCGACGCTGCGTTTCGCGATCGTCCCGATACGGTTGTTATCGGGTTGAAGCCGGCCGACGTGGCGGGGTTCTTCGGCATCCGGAAATGGCCGGAGGAGCGCGCCAGGTTCGACCTCGGCGGCCGCGTTCTCGATATCCTGCCGACGCCGGGACATCAGGCAGCCGCGATCATGGTCTATGATGCCAGACTGAAGATCCTGCTCTCCGGCGATACGCTCTACCCCGGCCGCCTGTACGTGCCGGTCAATTTCATGCCCGACGACCGCGCCAGCATCGATCGTCTCGCAGCCTTCGCCACCACCCACCCCATTCGCGCGGCGCTCGGCGCGCATATCGAGATGACGCGCACGCCCGGACGCGACTATCCACACGAAGCGCCGACGCATCCCGACGAGCATCGTCTTGAACTACCGGCCGAGAGCATCGCCGAACTGCAAACCGGTTTGAAGGCGCCGCTCGATGTCCCCGGGCAGCCCCAGGTCCACGATCATTTCATTATCTACCCGGTGCCACCACGAGCCGAGTGACGGCGCTGGCGACACGACCGGAGAGCGGCGCAGTCATAGGGGCTGGCCGTCCTTGCCGATCAACTCGATCCGATAAGAACAGCCGTAAAAGGTCTTGCCCGGATGGGTCGTGGCGTTCGAAACATTGCGCCCAATGATCGTGTGCGTGCCAAAACTCTCGCCCGCTGTCGGGCGCTCGGTGCGGTCGACAAGTATTTTCTCACCCAGGAATTTGCGGGACCTAGCGGCAGCCTCGAGCTCCGCGCGCGTGGCCTTGCCCGACGCGACCATGGCTTCGATCAACGGAGCGGGATCAAGCGCGTTCTTGATTTCCTGCTCCTGCGCGATCGTGGCCGGATCGGCGAGATCCAGGATGGCGAGAACGCCGCTGGAGGTGAACGCGATGCGGCGCGTGCTGTAATGCCTTGCCACCGTGATCGGGGCAGGCAGCTCATATTCGTTCATGAAGGGATTGCTGGTGTCGATCCGAACCCAGCGCCGCTTGTCGGCGATCTTCTCTTCGCCATTAAGGGCCATGGCAAAGCCATTATAGGCGGGCGCATCGAGACGGCACTCAAGGGCATCGACAATTTCTATGCGATTGGGATCATAGTCTTCAGCGGCTTGAGGCGGCGTGGCCAACGGCACGGCGAGGCTCAGCGCCGCGAGAACAAATTCCGATTTCATCGGTCGGACCTATCGCTGTCCGCCCGCTGCTATTCAATGTCCAAAAGCTGACAATTCGCTTTCTTGGGCTATGAGGCCAGCAGGCTCTTTTTGAACAACCTCTTGACCAGCCTGTCCTCGAGTACCCGTCCGACGAGATAGAGAGCGGCGAAAATCCCCGCAAAGACATAGGCGGTCGTGGGCGAATGTTTCTTTTTTTCCGCTTCGACCTTGGCATCGCCTTCTTTTTTAGGCTTTTCGGGCGCGGGTGAGCCCAGGGCTTTGTCGATCGGGTTTTGCGGCAGTGCCACATCCTTTTTTTCGGCCTTCTTCAACGCGGCCCCGGATTTGCCCGCAGCTTCGGTTGACGGTTTATCGAGCTTGCCAAGGGCTATGGTGATCTGTCCGAAGGCCAGAAACAGCAGTGGCGCCAGAAAGCAGAACAGCAATGCCCGGCTGGTCAGATGATAGTGCAGAACAGGCCCGGCCACGCCTTTTTCGATCTGCAGGACGCCGCCATCGAAAATGGACATCTTGTCCTGGGCGGCCTGGTCCTTCTTGCGGAACGTCAGCGTGTCGTGAGTCCGATCGTGACTGGTGCCGGCCTGGCCGAACAGGGGAGCGAGCCTGCCAAAGGCGTCGCTCGTTTGTTGAGGCCCGAGCGCCAGGCTGCCCCTGATATGCCAGATCCTGTCAATGAACCGCAGGGTCACATGATCTCCTTTTGAGATGGTGCTGATGCCGGAGCTGTTCCATCACTCGGCCGGAACCGCCGCCGGCTGGTCAGATCGTTCCTTGCCGAAGCGCTCCCTCAGCGTCTTCCAGCCTTCGGTGAAGGGATAGGTCATCTGCTCGCGGATCGACATGCGGCGCCCGCCTTCCATGCCCAGCAATTCCGCCTCGCCATCGATGCAGGTGCCGAAGATGCGGTCGATGAAGATAAAGGTGCCGGAATAATTGCAGCGGGTGGATTCATAGTCCTGCGAATGGTGCAGGCTGTGATGCTCGGTGGTGTTGAACAGGAAGCGCCACCAGCGCGGCGAGTTGAAGCGAACATTGATGTGCTGGTAGGTCCCGATCGCCAGGCCGAATGCGCCGGCGAGGAGGGCCGCCCTCGGCAGGAAATCAAAGAAGCCGTCGATACCAAGGCCGATCAGGAAAAGCTCGACAGGGTTGCCGACCGCGCCCTTGTTGATGTTCAACTGGGTGATGTAGTGATGCACCGAATGGGGCAGCCATAGCGGGTACCAGTTATGCATCCCGCGATGCATCCAATATTGCCCGAAATCGACGATGAGCGCGATCAGCAAGGCCTGCACCAGCAGCGGCAAGCCCGTGAACCACGCCAGCTTGTCCCAGTTGAAACTGTGCTGGACGGCTTCAATCACGGCATCGCTGCCGATATAGCCGTCGACCATGCGGATCAGCGTGTAGGTGAGCCCGACATAGAAAAGGTCGGTGGCCGCCTCCTTCCAGGTCAGGCGCCAGCTCTCGTAGCGCGGGTTGACCCATTCGAGCGCCAGCAGCAGCACCTTGAAGCCGATGCCGATGCCGATGGCGGTCGATGCTTTGGCGATGGAATTGGGTGCATAATACCAGAAGGCGATCAGCGCGAAGAGCGCCACGGGCTGGAACCAGGTGAAGATGAACTGCTTCACCAGGCCGCCTTCCACCCGGGGTATGTTTTCCCACCCCACCGTGACCGGCGACTGGGTGCCTATCAGCCTGTTACCTACCCAAACTCCGTCCATATGCCTGCACCCGCAATGCTTGCCCTATGGCTTGCGGTTTTGTCCGGGCAGCCAAGGGACGAGGATGATGTCCGCGATCGGTTCAGCATCGTGAGAATGCTCCCATCACGCCAGATGCCGTTATGGTATGTATCTCATAGATTCTGTCTATGCCGTGGTGCGTCCGGGTGGCGCTCGGCGCGCATGTTGGCATCTGGATCGAAGCCTTCAAGCTGCGTCGATCCGATCGCCCAGCCTTCACCCTGCCAGTGGTTCTCGCATGCGCGAGCTCGTGCGTTTCGTGAGCCTATCAACCGAGAACGCCGGTGCGCCATAGGCGGCCACCTGAAGAAGGCCTCCCATGATGGCGATGTTCTTTAGGAAGTGGATCATCTGGTTCTGATCGGCGAACTGGGCGTGGAAGAGGATCGCGGTCAGGACCGAGAAGCCGGCGAGGGCCAACGCCGTGGCCCGGGTCTGGAAGCCGGCCGCCAAGGCAAGGCCGCCGCCGAGTTCGACGACGATCGCGCCCCACAACGCCAATGCCGGCAGTGGGACTCCGACGGATTGAATGTAGCCCTGTGTCGCTTGCAGGGCGGCGAGTTTTCCGACGCCGCTGAGAATGAAGATCAGGGCGAGAGCGATGCGGCCGACAGCGGCCACTGAGTTGGAGGCGTTCATGGTGAATCCGATGCAATGGGATGAGAGATTCCGGGCGACCGCTTTCGATCGCCCGGTGTGAACGGTCAGCGGAAAACGGGCGTCGAGCCCGAGCCGGTCCGACGGTCGCCCGCTTCGGCAAGGGCTCGGCCCAGCTCCGCGATACGATTCTCGCCGCGGACGAGGGCGTCGGCCGAGGTGTGGACGGAGTAGTAGCCCATGTGGAGCTCGTGCGGGTGGGGCACGGCCGACCCCAGAACGAAGATCGTGTCCGCTGTGCCTGTTGCGGTCAGCGCGATCTCTTCCTGCGACGCCGCGAAGACGACCATCTCGCCGGCGCTGACCGTCTCGGACGCCTCCAGTCGGCCCTGAGCGACACTGAGCCAGGCCGCTTCGTGCCCCGCCGGCGGCGCATAGGTCCAGGTTTCGCCCGGCCGCAGCGTGATCAGCAGATAGTTCACGCCGTCCGGCGCCCGCACCGGACTGCGCACTCCGTCATAGGCGCCCAGGATGACATGGGCTGGCCCAGCGGCGGCCATCCCATCCGACGGCAGATACTGACTTTCGGACGGGGCGTTCTCCCGTTCCGGCGGCAGCGTGATCCACAGCTGGAAACCCTGGATGCGCGGTGATGACCCCGCCGAGAGCTCCTTGCCATGCCAGACGCCGCCGCCCGCCTGCATCCATTCGACCCCGCCATAACCGATCATGCCCTGACCGGCGTCAGGATCGTCGAAGCGCAGATCGCCCTTGGTGAAGACGGTGATCGTGGCGATGCCCGAATGGGGATGGATTCCCATGCCTTCCGCCATCGCCCTGGGGTCGGCCTCGAACAGGTCGAGGAAGACGAAGGGCTTCACGACCTGGCCGAGATCGCTCGGGCTCATCAGGCGGGTGATGGGGCCGTGCCCATGACCGCGTGTACGATGGACGATCTGGCGTGGAGCGGTCCCGAGGTCGGGCGCTCCGGCGACGAAGTGGGCGAGAGGCATGGGAATCTCCTGTGCAAAAGTGGTGCGGTGACGCTCAGTTCGAAGGCAGGGCGGCAAGGTCAGCCGCATAAGCCTTCAGAAGGTTGCGTGCGTCGTTCGCGACGGGTGACGCCCAGTCGCGGAACAGTTCGGTGACCATCGCCATGGCGGTGTTCGGAGCCGCGCCGGCATGGGTCAGGCGATCGACGGCCGTGCGATGGGCGAGTTGGGACATGCCGCCCACGGCGTCGACGATGAAGGTCACGTCATAGCCGTCGGCCATGGCTTCGATGACCGGAAACGTCAGGCAGATTTCGGTGTAGAGAGCGCCGAAGATCAGCTTCTTGCGGCCGGTCTTTTCGACGGCGGCGCGGAAGGCTTCGTCTTCCCAGGCGTTCATCGATGAGCGGTCGATGACCTGGATGCCGGGAAGCTCATCGGCGATGGATTGGCGGGTCGGATGGTTGACCCCCATCTCCACGCCGACCGTGGAGAGGATAACCGGCATTCCGAAGGCTTGTGCGGCCTTGATCAGCAACCGGACATTCAGGTCGATCAGGGCGGCCGGGGTCTCGGAGCGCACGTTGTCGAACATCTCCGTCTGATAATCGATCAGCACCAGAGCGGAGTCCTCGTGCTTGAAGACGCGTTGGGAGGTGGCCATAGGAATCTCCTTGAAAACCAGGGCGCGCCCACATGGTGCGCCTTCGATGACAGGAGATTTGGCGTTCCACTTCGCGGGTGTATAGATCGATGAAATCGACCTCTGTGTCGCAGAAAGTGGAACGCAGCCATGTTCGATTTCGACGATCTCTCGACCTTCGTGGAGGTCGCCGACGCCGGGGGAGTCACGGCGGGAGCGCGGCGGCTGGGACTGCCCAAGTCCATTGTCAGCCGACGCCTCAAGCGACTGGAAAGGGCCCTTGGTGCGGAATTGTTGACCCGCACGACGCGCGGCGCGGCCCTGACCGAGGCCGGATCGACCTTCCGCCACTATGCGGCGCGCGCCGTTGCCGAGCTGGAGGCTGCCAGGGACGCCGTATCGCCGGAAGGCGATCTGGTGGGGCGACTGCGGATCGCCGCGCCCCTCACACTCGGCCCGACCCATTTCGCACCGGTGTTGGCCGTCCTGGCGCGTCGGCACCCCAGGCTGCACGTGCATACGGCGTATAGTGATCGCTTCGTCGACCTGGTCGGTGAAGGCTTCGACGCCGGCATCCGCGTCGGTTATCTCACCGATTCAAATCTTCTGGCCAGGCGGATCGCGCCCTTGTCGGGACGCTGTGTCGCCAGTCCCGACTACATCGCGGAACATGGCGAGCCGAAAGCCCCGGAAGACCTGGGCGATCATGAATGCCTGATGCAGGGTTCCGAAACCTGGCGGTTCGAGGTGGAGGGGCGAACTCTGTCGGTCCGACCCCGTGGACGGTTCAAAGCCGACAACGGCGTCGCCCTGGCCGCCGCCGCCATTGAAGGGCTGGGCATCGCCGCGCTTCCCGACTTTCTCGTCCAGGACGCGCTGGCCGATGGCAGGCTCATAACCGTGCTGAAGGCCTACCCCTCTCCACCGGCGGGCATCTTCCTGGTCAGGCCACCGAGCGACTTCCAGACCCGCAAGGTTCGGGTCCTGGGTGATATCCTCAAGGAGTGTTTCGACGACGTGTCTCCGTTGCACAGGGCGACGGCGCGTTAGGACCTGGATGCGCGGGCTGGTCCGGATCCTGGCTCGGGCTCTCAGTGCCGCGCCGCTATCCTCGACGAGTCGGCGAGCCCCTATGCGTTTGGAGGAGGCCCGCCGCATGACCTGCCTCGATAACGGCCATGGCATCGCGACGGCAGGCGGAGCCGAAGTCGGAATGGGCGGTTGCTGTGTCCGGCGAGGAAGACCGGAGATTGGCGACGACCCGCGTCAACAGCGTTTCGAGCGTGTCGGGGACCAGGCGGAGCTGCGGGCGGACCTGCACAGTCTCCTCGTCGTGCGACGCGGCACCCAATGGGCTCGCGCCGCTCATCGGCACATGTCGCGCATTGGGCCGAAACCGGCTTGCCTGTTTTTGCCCATCGCGTGCCCTGCTCCTGATCGATCGGCAAATAAACCGCTTGCCTTGCATACAATCTAGCGGCGCTTTTCGCTGCGTACAGAGCAAAAAGGAGAAGGCCGGTTCCGACGGCGTCCCGAGGGGCGGGGACGACCCGACGGAAATCCTTGTTTCAGTCATGTGAAAGAGCAGCGCGCACCGCTTCTGGCGCCCGCAACCTCTCCTGGCCGATTTTAGGCTCGGGTTGAATCGCGCACGCGAACCCATGACGATCATGTTGGAGAGAGTGACATAATTCGGCGTGGATTTCAGCCGTTGGAAGGGGCTTTTACAAGGGGAATGTCGGGAAAACCGAGCGCCCATGTTGGAGAGTTTTGTCATGCCTGTCGGGGGGGCGTGGCAGCGGGCCATGACGCGAGGCATCCGGGCGCGGTGATCGGCGGAGACAAGTTTGTTGGGAATGTCATGAGGGGTCGCTGACATTTCCAATCTGTACAGAACATTGTACATATCGGACCTGCTCCTTCTCCTCGATCAGCCGCCTTGCGTTGCGCGCTGGTAGCGATATTGTATGCAAGGCAAACAAAAAGGGAGGTAGAGTCATGCATATCGCAATTGTCGGAGCGAGCGGCAATGCCGGCCAGCGGATCGTCGCGGAGGCGCGGCGGCGGGGGCATTCAGTCACAGCGGTGGCGCGCCATGTCGGGACGGGCACCGATGCCGGTGTTACATGGAAGACAGCCGATCTCGCCGACCCCGATGCGATGGCGGCGGCGCTGGCCGGCAACCAAGTCGTCGTGTTGTCGGTGCGGTTCGGGGACACCAATTTCGAGACCGCGCTCGATGGCGTGCGGCGATCGGGCGTACCGCGCCTGCTCGTCGTTGGTGGCGCCGCCTCGCTTGAGATCGCGCCGGGCAAGGTGCTGCTGGATCAGCCCGACTTCCCCGATTTCATCAAGCCCGAGGCGACCCCAGCGCGTGCCGCGCTCGACCGGCTGCGCGGCGAGACCGAACTCGACTGGGCCTTCCTGTCGCCATCGATGATGTTCGGCCCTGGCGAGCGCACGGGCACATTCCGGCTCGGCACCGATATGCTTCTCACGGCGGCGGACGGGCAGAGCCATATCAGCTATGAGGATTATGCCGTGGCGCTGCTCGACGAGATCGAGCAGCCCAGGCATTCGCGGGCGCGTTTTACGGTGGGCTATTAGGGTCGGTCGACGCTCAGTCCGTCGTAATTCCTCTCCTTTGGGAGAGCATCTGTGTTGAGTGTCAAGGTCGGACGAGGGACCATGTTCGATCGCTTGAGACGAGAGCATTTGCGAGGATGAGGAGTTTTCTGGCGACGGCGATGAGCGCGATCTTTTTGGCTTTTC
>Ga0307508_10000817_pt1 | contig 36372 bp, 47 predicted proteins | sample 9_EM_MG_FD_203089 | JGI IMG/M metagenome (GOLD analysis project Ga0307508, IMG submission 203089) | Populus trichocarpa ectomycorrhiza microbial communities from riparian zone in the Pacific Northwest, United States - 9_EM | ecosystem: Host-associated > Plants > Roots > Unclassified | place...
GGAGTTACCGCGGGCCGTCGGCGGACTGTGGGAGGTCGCGGCGGACGGTGAACAGGAAAGGACTGTATATAATATCGTCATGATCCAGTAGGGTCGCACACGATTAATGAATCATCATCATCATCACTGCCAGGCGTCTCATTGATGACGGTACTCGGCGGACCAGGGAACACCTGTTCGAGAACTGCAGCCGATGAAAAGAAGCCCAAATATGTCCCACTGGGACGAGATGGAGGGGCAGTGGGCGTCGGCGTCGGCGTCTTTTGCCTTCTTCTTTTATTCCCTATTTCCTTATAGGGGGGGGGGGGCTACATAAATTCGCAACTGCCCGGCCGTTCCCCAGGCGAGAAAGAAGAGGGTGTGCAAATTCAGCCATGATCCATAGGTCGCATGGTTTGCGTGCGTGATGAAAACAAAAGAATGTAGAGTACGTTGAACAGCATACATGCGCGCTCCACTTCGTCCCGGTGATCGCCATGCGGATGAACACCACTACATACATAGCAACAGCGATGACGACTGCGCAGAGCCAGGACGGCGTAGATATACCGAATATGATGTATCCATGTTGCGACTACTTAGTTATCAACAAGTGAAAGAAAGGAAGGGAAACAATAATAATATCTACTGATATAATACTGATAATAATAACGTGTACACCACCGCCCGCTGTGATCCCCGTGATCCCTCGCTCCCGTTGATGTCACTGTACAACTCCATTAACCCCCCCCTCGGCGTAAACCGCCCGCAGGCCAGAAAAAGAAAAAAAGTATCTACAAGAATGGAAAGGAAAGGAAAGGAAAGGAAAGGGAGAGTTCACCGCCCACACCGACTGGGTCACTCGACTAAGATCTCAACGCTGCCAACACTGCTGGCGACTTGTATCGCGCCTGCGTCGGGGTCGCCTCTGTATCCCTCGACGACGTCGCGCTCTTGCCTCTCGACGACCACGCCCTCTCCACGCACGTGGACGACGCCCAGCCGCGACGTCCCGAGCACGCGGCCCTCCCAGTCGCCGGGGTACCTGACCGCCACGGCGCCGGTGTGTGTCTCGTGGCTGCCGCAGACGCTCTTCCCGCGCAGGTTGTGCTGGAAGGAGACGACGGTGCTGCCGAACTTCGTTGCCGTGCTCACTTCCGCGCCGAAGCCGCCGACGGGGACGAGCGCGACGCGGATCGCGCCGGCGACGGTGGAGATGTCCGCTCTCGAGCCGAGCAGGATGTCGCCGGTGATGCTGCCGGCCGCCGTCGAAACGTCCGCCGTGTAGTTCCGGACCGGCACCGTTCCGGGCGCGACGCTGAGGTGGATCGAGCCGCTGTCCGACCGCGCGGTCAGCGCGGCGGGCGAGAACGGCGTGTCCTGCGGTCGGATGGCCGCGTTGATGTTGCCGGCGGATGTCTCGAGGCACAGGTGGCTTCCCAGGCTGTAGGTGCCGCTGATGCTGCCGAACGAGGTGCGCGCGGTCGTGCAATTGGTGATCTGCGCGTCCCGGGAGAGGTGGATCCCGCCGTGGGAGGTGGTGGCGCCGAGGGTCTCGAGGACGACGCCGTCGGCGAGAGAAAGCGCGAGGGAGGTGGTGGCTAACGTCAGTTCCTTTACCGACCGCGGCAGAGTGATCACTATGTGTGCCGTGGCGCAGATTCGCCGCTGGATGTACCGGTGCGTCGAGAGGATGTTCGCTTCCGTCGCCGACGGGGCGTTGAGATGCGAAACGAGCTCGGCCAGGGCATCGGAGAACGAGAGCGACAGAGCGGACTCGGATGGCGATGCGATGGTGTACGACACCGTGAGATTTGTGGCTTCGGGATCCACGGCGGGCTGGACGTGGACGGTGCCGTCAAGCATGATCCGGCGGGCGGACAACGCCTCCGTGAACATGAAGACATCGGACGCGGGAAGCGAATGGGAGCCGTGCATCGCGAAGGTATCCTCGGGGCTGATGTTGCAGGTTTGGGGTAGTTCCTAGCGCGGGGGGATGTCAGCGGGGGTGCTACTTGAGCGGATCGTGCGGGGGGGGAATCACTTCAACCGCGAACGTGTGCCTTGTGAAACTGCGACCGTACAAGTTCCACAGCAGCAGCGGGAGCAGCACAGCGACAACGAGGACACTGCGGAAGCAGCGCTTGCGCTTCGACGCCGGGAGCGACCGATCTCCGAAGCAGCCGCGCCCGGCTCGAACCGCCAGCGGCGGCTGCTCGCCTTCCGTCGGCGGCACATACGTAGAGGGCGGCCTCGCCATGCGCGCTTGCTCGTCCTCCTCCGACTCCGGCGGCGTCCACTCCGTCGTGTACGACGGCGCATACTCGCTGGTCCTTGGCGTGTAATCCATGGACGACCGCCCGCCGTAGCTCAGATCCGTCATCGACTCTGGCGCTCGCCGCGCAGGGAACATGTAGCCGTATGTCTCCCGCGGTGGCGGCGACGCCACCCGGTTCGAGTCCACATATGTATACGACGACGACGACGACGATCCGGAAGTCTGCGAAGCCGTCTCCGCATCTTCGTCCTCCGCCGCCGTCGGCGGGGCATAGGGGGAGTCATATGACGTGCGCTCGCGCGGGGGTTTGGCGAGGTCGTCGTCGTCGTCCACGCGGGAGGGATCGATTACGTCCTGGGGGAGGCCATGGGGACGGTAGGTCTGGCCACGGAAGCCGTCGGCGTCAGTCATAGCTTTTCTCTTCTCTTCCGTTCGTTCGGGCGGCGGTGGTTCTCTATCCGGCGTGTCGTCGTCGCCGTCGTCGTCAGGAACGCGAGCTTGGATTATGACTTGACTACAAGAAGAAGAATTATAATGGATTGGGGTGTTTGGGATTATTGTCCCCACGACCAGCCGACTGAGCAGCGAAGCGGCGCGCTACTCCCGTTATCTACTCCTATGACTCCGCCCGCCGCGCACTGCCAGGACGCTACGAATGAAACGCGTCAGCAAGCGTGGGGCGGTGCACGCTGTGCAACCTGCGATGCGGGGTTGCTCTCACGGGAGGTTTCGGTTGGCTTGTCTGGCTGGGCCTTGGGGGGGGGAACTCCAGCCCTGGCACGCACGGCTGGATTCAAGCTTGCTTGCGATCCTGGCGACGTCTTCCCCAACCAAGCCCTTCCGTTGGGCAAGCGGCTGGACATTTACCCGTATCTGGGCGACGCTCCCAGGCATGCGGGGGCCGGCCCCACCGCAATGCGTACGTATGATGTATGTATCCACACCTGTCCGGGTATCTAGTTGGAGAATACGAACGCATGTGGGTATGTATGTCGCAGACAAGATGGCTTCTATGCGCAACTTACGTCCTTCGATGGCGTGGTGGTTGGATGCTCCATGACGAATCACCACGCCCTCAGCTGATTCGCTATCTATGACAGAAACAAACACGCAACGAGATTCACTCGACCGCACTCTCCGCGTCGGGTCCGCCGCCCCCCACCCTGACACCCTCGCAGACCTCCCTGAAGACCTCCGCGTTGCCCTCGCCGAGCGGATCGACGACCGCCCACCAGACCCTCTCGAACCAGCCGCTGTACTCCGGTTCCCGCGCGACCTCCGCCATGATCTTGGCGACGGCGCCTGGGGGGCAGCCGTATGCGCCGCAGCCCATGGCGCCGAGGACGAGGTTGCTCCGTCCGTTGCTCGCGGCCATCCTGAGGACCGCTCTGGTCTTCTCCCGCAGGGAGTCGGCGGTCGCGCGGTCGCGGAACTCTCCAACCTTGCGGCCGCCCGTGACCGCGGGACATCGGGGGGCGGCGATGGTGACGACGCCGAGCACGACCGTGTCGTCGGCCGGCAGTCGCCCGCACGCGTTCGCGAGCGTGTCGCGGTGGACGGCGACGCCGGGGCTCCAGATCCCCGCCGCCAGTTTGTTGTCCCACGGATACCACTCCGCGCGCAGCGTGCTGTACAGCGTCGACGAGTAGCACAGCGCCTCCTCCTGCGTCTCGCACAGCGTCGTCGTCCACCCGCCGCCGGGGGCGATGTCGGACGCCAGGTTCAGCACTGCCGTCCGCGCCGGCGCCGCGCCGTCGCGGATCATGGCGCGCGCCGCCGAGAACGTGTCCTGTTGCACCACGCGTGCGAGCGTCGGAGGGTGCTGCGGGCTGGCATCGGGGGAGAGCGCTGGGAGCGTGCGGTGGAACGTCGAGTGCGAAGTCGCACCCCCTGCCGCGAAGGAGGTGATAATGCTGGGCGTTTCGGCGACGACGGCGGCGGCGATCGCACTTCGTGCGGCGAATGTCAATGCCGGCATGTTTTTGTTCTCTGCTGGCGGAGATGCAGGTTACACCGGGGAGTGACGTGAGTATTTATGTTTCGTCACATCCTCCCCCCCCCACCTGCCAGCGGCCAAGTCGACGTCGTCAGCAGTAGTTATGTAATGGATGCCGGTTTCGGTTTGGTGGCGATGACTCTTCGCTTCGGCCAGAGTGGGCTACATCGGAATCGAGATGAGCATAGAGTACATATAGATATACGTCCTTACATATAGATATACGTCCTTACATATAGATATACGTCCTTCGCATCCACATCAAACATCGTATGTACATAGAGGAACCCACATTTCACGCAATAGGAAATGCTATCCTTTTCGCTCCAGCAGAACCCCAATCCAACAACCCATTCCATTCCATTCGTGACGGCGCATCATCCTCCTCTGGAAGCAAGCACGTAATCAAAACGGCAATAAAGTGGCTACTTGGTTGGAATATGGGAAAACGCACAACGAGCTCTTCAATATAACTATAAACTCCCGCTTCACACCCACTTTAAATAAAGAAAAAAGTAAAAAAAAAGTAAAAGACCCATGCATGCTCACACAACAGCACAACACCCATAGATGCACCCAATAGATAGGAAGACAGGCTAACAGGACAATATTTAGCTGCAGACACAAGAGTAGGAAAAAAAAAAACAGAAGTAGAGTAAAAAAAAAAAAAAAAAAAAAAAAAAACTACCCTTATGCAACCGCCCGAAGCTTTGTCAGGAGCAGACTCGCCTCGGCTGTGCCTAGCCCTTCAACCGCCAGTTGCCGCGCCTGAGACCCCTTTCGGAGCCCCTGCACTGCACCCGCGATCTTCCATGCCTCATCTTCCTCACACACAAACACAAGCTTTCGGGCTTCAGTATCTCGAAGACTCACCCTCAACATGTGCTGCCTGATCGGACGGCCCCCACCACCATCAGCCGGGCCCGCCGAACATGTGGTGCCGCACACCCGTGCCAGACTCTCAATGATCAGGTCCATCTCCTCTTCCGAACGTTGCTGCGCCTTATCTTTGTCGCCGCCAAACATCTTACGCATGGGGTTCTCCTTTTTGAAGTCCTTCTGAGAACGGGGGGGAGGGGTGTATCGTGGGCAAAATATCTCGATCAACTTGATCGACCATGCCTTGACGTCCCACTCGCGGTGGGAGTAGCTCAGCATATCGTCATCGATGAAGAGGCCTTCGGTCGACACACGGAGAACAAGGCCGTCGGAGACACCATTGGCGTTGGCTACGAGAGATGCAAGAGGTCGGTTCTGACTGTGTATGGTGAACATGTATACAGCCTTGATCATGATTTTATTCGGATCAGGCGTACTGTACGAAGTCGATTGCGGTCGCTGGCGGCGAGGAGGCGGTGGAGGCGGTGCGGGGTCTGCCCTTTTGGGCGGATCGGAATATCTGGAGGAGGCAGCAGTATTCCTGGGTGGAGAGGGCGGTAAACCGGAAGAACCATCGGACATTGGCTTGCGGCTATGTCCGTTCGAAGGCGGGGGTGTCTGGTAGGCCGATGCATCGGGTTTGGATGTCCGCCGGGAAGCGGTCGTTGGCTGCCTGGGAAGTGGATTGGACATCCTGTGCGATGGCTGGGACCGCAGTGGTGGGTTGGGGGGAGGAGTGGCATGATATTCCGGAGGAGGATCGAGGGGGATTTGATGCGGAGGGGGGGGCGGGGGAATTTCTTTGGCTGCTGCAGCTGCGGCCGCTTCTGCCCTCTCCTTCTCCCTCTGCTGGTGTCGGCGTTTTTCCTCCTCGAATTGCTGCTGCCTTTGCTTCTCGGCCGCCCGTTCGCGCTGGTTGCGGATGCGCTCTTCGGCTGCCCTCTGACGTTCGAGCTTCTCGCGCTTCTCCTGCTCCTCACGCTGCAGCTCGAGGCGTTCCTGCTCTTCTCTCTCTCGCTTTTCGCGCTGTTCTTGTTCGGTGCTTGCGGCAATCTCCTGAAGCAACTCCCTTCGGAATCGCTCGCTCTCCTCCTGTTCAACTCGAATTCGCTCTCTTGCTTCCCTTGCAACACGCTCAGCAGCTTCCCTCTCCTTTCGCTCCGCCTCAGCACGCTCTCGCTTCTCCTTCTCAAGCTTCTCGCGAATGATCTTTTCCCGCGCTTTCCGAATCTTGTCGATCCTTTCGCGCTCTATCCTCGCCGCTTCTTCTTTTTTTCGCTCCTCCTCTTGCCGCCGAGCATTTTCCTCATCCTCCGCCTTCTTTCTGATAAGCTCCTCCCTCTCGCTTTCCTGCTTCCTAAGCATCTCCTCACGTTCCTTGATCTTGCGCTCTTTGTCCAGCTGCCGCTGCTTAGCCAGCCGCTGTTTTTCCGCCCTAACGCGCTCAGCGACCTCATGCGCCTTTCGCTCCCTCTCCTGCTGCGCGCGCAGCGCCTCATCTCGCTCCCGCGCCTCTTTTTCAATCTTCTCCCTCTCGATACGCTCCCTTTCCTCTTTCTCGCGCCTCAACCTCTCCGCCGCCTCACGTGCAATTCGTTCCTTCTCCTTAAGATCCTTAGCAGCTCGAGCCGCCTTAGCTTTTTCGACCCGTTCCTTCTCTTCCTGTGCTTCTCGCTCTCGCCTCTCTCTTTCGGCGCGTAGTCGCTCCCTCGCCCTCTGCTCGCGAATCGCCCTCTCCGCTTTCGTTTGCGCCGCATCTCGTTCCCGTTTGTCTTCGTTCGATTCCGAGCGCAGAGGAGGGCTCATAGGCGGGGGAGCGGATCTAGTAGTCGGATTCGTAGCCGTACTCGGACTTGGAGCCGTATTCGTGCCGGCAGTCGGCGTCGTCGTACTCGTGCTCGGATTCTGAGTCTTCGTAACGTCTCGTTTAGTATCTTCCTTGACAAAACTATATGCAAATCTTGGACGCTCAAAAACAAAAGGCACATCTTCATCATTAGTATCCGGAGAGATGGCGCCGCCACCATCGGGTGGCGGAGACGGTGGCGGGGCGGGGCGGGGAGGATGAGGCGCAGGAGCCGGTTCCACGGGTTTATGAATGGGCTTTGGCGGCTCCGCTGGGGTAGGAGGCGGAGCGGTCTTCGACATCGGTGAAGGTGCAAGCGTGGGCTTGACAGGAGAGGCAGCTCTGTGCGCAGGCGGAGGCGCAGGTGTCGACGCACATGCCGGCGTAAGCGCAGGGGCAGGCCCGACAGTTGTGGCATGGTACTGGGGAGGCTGCGGTGTTGGAGCTCTTTGACTGCCAGGAGGCTGTGGGGCGGTGGTGGACTTCTGCGGCAATGCCGGTACGAGTTGCGGCGTTGAAGCTCTAGGCTTTGTGGGGGAGACTGTCCTGACAGGCGGGACTGCCGGTTTTGGGAACGGTGCGGGCACAAATTCGGGTATTGGCTTCACCTTTAAAGACGCATGCACCGAGTGCGACTGCGGCTGCGGCTGCGGCGCCGAGTGCGGTGGCGGCTGAGCACGCTTTGGTCTCAATGCGGGCGGAGGAGGTGGCGATCGTGCGGCAGGAGGTGGAGGTGACGGCGACCGCGGAGGTATTGGGGGTGAAGGCGGCTGGTACGGCGGCGGGGGTGCTGGCTCTTTCCGCATAGATGCGGGCTTCACGGGCCTACTCCATGTCGGCGTATCCCATGTCGGCAAGTCCCACGATGCCCGCTCTACTCCGGCCTCTTTCGCTTTCTGCTGCTGCTCGCGTTGCTCGCGCTCCTTTCTTTGGTGTGCGCGCTGCTGGTCTTCGCACCGATCGCGCTCCTGCCTCTCCCGACGCTCCCTGCGCTCGTCCCTGTCCTGTTTCTCGTCCGGGTTTGGTTGCGACCACGAAGACTGTTTTGCACTCGCACTGGGATTCTGACGCTTGTGCGAAGACTCACCCCCCTGACGTCTGTTTCCCGAGCCTCTCTCTCGTGGGCCTCCAAAACAATCACCCTTGTTCTCACTCCTGCGAGGAGGCCGCGCATCCAAGTAACCTTTCAGGAGCCAGCAGGCAGCACCAACCAGCACCGCAAACAACAGCGTACCGTACAGCGTTTGAAGCGCCTTCATGATGAAAGGGCCCATCGCCTGCAACAGCAGCACCGTGACCAATGTGGCTGCGACACCGGCCGCAAACGACATGCTATGCAACCGTAGCGACGGAAGGTAGATGATACCGCCGCCGGCTTGTTCTTGCGGGATAACGAATATATCGTATTGCGGCGATGCAGTGTGCGACGAGCTTGGATTTGCGCTGTGCGGCGGCGGTGGTGGTGGTGGTGGTGGAACGTAATCTCGCGCGGTGTGTTGTGGTGGCCGTGGAGCAGACATGCGATGTGGCAAGGTTGTGGTGATGTTGAACGGAGGGGTAGAGGTGCTTGAATGGGGTGGAGGAGGAAATGAGGGGAGGGGAGGGGAGGGGAAGAGGAAGAGGAAGGAGGGGAGCAAAGAAGTCGGTGGTGGTAAAAGTGTGGATGGGGATGTGCGCCAACCGTTGTCGTGTCTCGCTGTCGCTGGGCTATCTATCCTGGTCGCTTCTTCCACCTTGGGTGAGACGAGAGCAAAAACCAAAAGAAGAAAAAAACCCAGCCCGAAAGAAGCAGCTCAACCGCCCCCACGGAATCGAGAGAATCGACGTCGAGGTGTTCCAGACAGAAACAATTTGGTTCTCTCTCCGCAAAGTGCGCGAGACAAGGGCGGATGGGGCGATGAGTTGCTATCGCTGCTCGTCCGCGTGTTGGTCGTCGTCCCCGTCCGGACCGACTTCTGCTGGTGCTGTTGCCGCTGCCTCTGCCTCTGCTGCTGCTGCTGCTGCTGCTCCTCCTCGGGGGGCGTCTTCTGTCTGCACCCACCAAACTCGGTCGCCTTTGCCGTCGTGGCCTCCCTCTGCGCCCGGCGTCCTTCCGCCCGCACTCGACGCTGCCGTCGCTTCCCTCTCGGTCGACGTGTATCCGCCCGATCTCGTGATGTCGTCGTGCCGTCGCATGAAACGTGGGGGGGGATATCGTTTTTGGGTTTCGGGAGGACGGGTGAGCGTCACCGCCTCTCGCTTCTCGTGCGCACGCACACTGCTCGGTCGCCCGGACCCGGAGGCGTGGAATGCGCAGCCGTTCGCTTGAAGCTTATTTTGTCTTGTCGTGCCCAGTCCTGATCCGCTCCGTTTCGATCCGTCTTGTGTTCTTGTTGCGTTTCTTGCAAGCGTGGTCTTGGTGTTCAGCAGCGGTGGGCGTGCTGCTCGGCAGTTGTCAGACGGCTTTTGTGCTCCTCTCCGGCAACGTCCCGGACACACCGCGGGAGATGGTGAGCGAGCGGGCGGGTGGACGGGTGTTCTTCTGGACGACGACGACGACGGGGCGAGGATGGACGGCGCGTGAGCGTTGCTTCCCTCTCGGAGAAAGTCTCCAGGCAGAGAGAAGATATTCGGTGCTGGTCCGTCCGTTCCGTCCGGGCGGGGGTGCGGGTTGCGGAGCGTCGTATCCGAGGGAGGGGGGGAGGCAGCAGAGACCAGTCCGATAGCAGCAAGCAGCGCAATGGAGCCACCGGCGATGATGCAGTCACAACCACCATCCAAACCCACCAGGGAGCAAACACCGGGCCGGCAATGGGCAGCAGGCGAGCGAGAAGAGCGGACCGAGCAGAGCCGGTGAGCGATTCCAGAAGCGCCGAGCAGAGCGCCGGACTGACAGCCAGACAGACGGGCAGAGGGGCACCAAAGGAGCGGGCGAGTGGATCGTATCCCACCACCACAAGCACCGTCCGCGTCGAGGTGAGGTGCTGCGACGAGACCGAAGCCCGGTGCTGGATGAAGACGACGTGCGGAGGGAAAAGCCAGGGTGTTTTATGAGATGAATGCAGAAGAACTGGTGGGACTGACCTTGACATGAAGCTGATGAACGGGAGCAGCACCACCACGTCTTGTTTGCGCTCTCGAAAGCAGCGACTGAAGCATGTTTGTACGGATGTATGTATGTTGTTGCGTTATGAAGGTGCTCCAGGCAGGTTTGGTATTTCTTTGCTCTTGCGCTTGGTCCTTCTACGGCCTAACCGGAACCAAAAAAAAATTCCGAAAAAACAAGTAGTACGTACATAAGTAAGTAAAGAAGGACAGAAAAGAAGAAGAAAAGAAAGAAAGAAAAGAAGGAAAAAAAAAAGAGAAACGCCTCGGAGTCCGCATTTCCTCCATTTTATTCCGCCGCGTCCCGTCCGCTCTCCCACCAGCCCCCCCCGCAATGAAAAGCGACAGGCCTCCTGCGTACCCGGGCGCTCTCGTCACAGCGTCCTCACCTCTCTCTCGTCAGCCAGGGCCGCAGCGGACTGCACCATCCGCTTTTTTTCCTCCCCATCCGCTCTTCTCCTCCTCCTCCGCCCACTCGTCTTCGCCGCGAACCAACCCGCCGAAAACCCGCATCGGTTGCACCAAAAAGCCCCCCCCCCCGCCCCCATCCGGAAGCGGAAGGGCCGTTGGGATTGGACACGGAAGTCTTCGCGCGTGGTAGTTATGTAACGTCACTTCCTTCCAGTCGCAAGAGCCCAAGCAGTGCGGCGCCATACCGCAATGTGCCCCCATAGTGCGCACGGCCCCTCCCGCCGCCAAGCCGTTCGTTTCGTCTTTTTCTTGTTTTCTCCCGCCTTTTCTTCGTTCCCTTTCCTCTCCCCGGTTTATTTTATTTTTATTTTATTTTCTATTTTATTTTGGTCTTCGTTACATATGCGATGCGATGCATACATACAACACGGCGGCATGCTCGGCGGGCGCCTTCAGTTGGGCCAGCCAGCCCCCGCAGGAATCCGACGATGCGGCATCATTCGCTCGATGCCCAGCGACCTCCATCTTATCGTCGTTTCGTTTCCACATGCCATATCTATCGATCCCTGTGCTTCCCCATGTCCATCCAGTGGAGCGGGGAATATGCAGAAGTACATAGAATCGAAACGGAAACGGAACATCCGATGGGCACATTCCGGATGCTCTTCGTGCGGCGGCACTGCATACATACATACCTCAGCAGCTCAGCTTCTTCCTTCCCTCCGCAACTGCCATCCATTCGGCTCGGGGAAAGTAAGTACTCTACGTGGCTGCCCCCCACTCACCTTCCTGCGAACTGTGCCGGCGACTGACACTGGCAGACGGTCCTCACTGCCGCCGACAAGGGCCCCGCGTAAAATTATGCAATTAATCCGTGAGAAGGCGCCCCCCCCCCCAGTCTCCCGGCCACTATCTATCTTTCTTTCTTTCTTTTTTTTTTGGTCGGTTGATATAAAGTGGGAGGAGACTAAACGAGGTGAAAAGAGATACACATACTCTACCCTACACATACCTACGCATCCGTCCACCGGCGGTGAGAGAGGGAGGGAAGGAAGGTCCAGTCGAAGGGAGGGTGCACATCTTCCCCTTCCAACTGGCCGTTCTTCCGGACGGAGAGCGGCGGAAAAAGAAGTGTCACTCTTCAAGGGGGTGTGTTTGGATGGCGAGAAGCCGGCGGGACACGAAACACGAAATAAAATCGTCCATTGGCCACGGCCAGATATGCGGCCAGCTATCTATCTCTCCAAGTATACATACAACATACACAACTGTCCGCCAAGACGCCTATCCAGCCGACAACATCCATCTGCCAGCTCTAGAAGTGCAACAACGGGTGTCAGTCACAATCCGAGCAAGTCTCTCCGGACGGCGTACGGCTCGCCGCAAAACCGCCGCAGCCCCGGGGCTCCGCTGCATGACGAAGCCGCCGCTGGCCCACCGCCCAGTCGCACATGGATGGACGGATGGAGAGAGATACATATGCAGGCGCCCTCGTTTCGCGGATGCGTCGTGCTGGTGGTGCAGCGCGTCGGCAAGAAAAAGAAAGGAAGAAAAGCGGTGGCTGGTACTTATGTAGCATGCCCACCGTGTCATATGACCTCCCCCATCCGCACGCACCCAGCTCGCCAGAGTCGAGAGCGCCCCGTTGCATCGCCCCATCCAATCGCCACCCCTACTGTGGACGACCGACCAGATATGTATGGTGGCCGCGTCCCCCGTCCCCGCCTCCTGTTTTCTTCCCCTCCCGCCGCTGCGCAAGAGTCAGACTCACGGGCGGCGATGTATCTATCGATGCATACATACCATATGTGTAAGCATGACACCAGAAGAGAAGGAAAGAAAAAAAAAAAGCAGAAACAAGGCGGCGTGCGTCCCGCTAATGCGGGGCGCACGCACGCACGCGTGCCTACGTATGTCTCTTCCATAGATATATCTATATCGACATACATACTCTACATACGGACCCACCCCAGCGGACTTCTTCCACCTGACGCCAGCGGAGTTAGGGCTTGGGGCATGTGCTCTGGAGTACACGCATGTGAGGGGGGTCGCACAGGGCACGGGATGTCACTCGGCTCGGCGACGGGACGGCCCGGTGTCAGTCCGAATTGACTGCACGCGAACTCGAATCGACGGGGCGATCCATCGATCCGGAGCGGTTCGCGGCCGTGGCTGTGGTGGTAATGCGTCTCCTTCAGCACCGCATCTCCGTGTCCTTTCTCCGAGGCAGGATCGGCCCATCGCCGCCGCATCTCGAACTCCGGTATGCACGTATGTCTGATCTGCTGCCCAGTGCTGGCCGCATCGGACGGTCCCCGGCCACCGCCGCCGTCAGGGCGCCGCTTGCGGCAGATGCGGCGAATCGCCCGTCCCGCGCTGTCCGCAACTCTCCAGCTGTGCAACTCTCCAGCTGCGGGGCGAACAAAGGAGAACCCCGGGTGCCGCCGGACGAGCGCTGCGGTATCTCCCGGCCCACTGTGGGGAGGACACCTGGCGTGCAATGGGGGGGGGGGGGGGCACGGGGATGGCGGACGGGGTGTCTCCGCCGTGCCCTGTTGGACTTCCGTTTTCCTGCGTTGCGTCTTCGATACTCTACTGGCTGGCTGGCTGGCTGGCTAATGGCGGGCCAATTGCGGCCTCCCGCTCGTGATCCCGCTTTCACTGCTGGGCGCCCTGAGTGGCCACCGGAGCACATCCGGATAGCTGTTTCCGTACTAACGTACGTGGGGATCGCTCGCACATATGGCATCTGACGACGATAGCTGAGTCGGCGAGCTCTAGGTGGGTCGATGGAAGGAATATCGTGAGCCCGTTCTGGACTGAGAGCAGGACCGATGCCGACTGGAGAGAGTGGGGGGCCGGACGTATCGGCCTTCACACCAGTGCGTGGGGCGCTCTCGATAGGCCGGGCCCGAGACTGGACGCTGGGATTCGCCCCGTCGGAGTAAGGCATTCGACTAAGGTTCGGACCCATCGGCGTCCAGACCACGGCCTGATGTGACAGCGTATTTCCCTCTCCCCCCTTGAGCTCCAGTGTTCACTGGATCGTTCGGCGGTTCCTGCTGTTGACATACACGTCTCGCTGTCTCAATTCGTCAGGGTAAAACGGGAAACGTTTCCAGGTGGGAGTGAGGGTTTCGCGCGTTCCCCCGTCCGGATCGCGGACCAGACGCTCAGCGGGAAGTTCCCCAGAGCTGCGTATCGTACGTGTGCATTCCTCGAGGGCGGGTGAAGAGCGCACCACGTCGATTGCCACCTGTGGAAGCAGTAACCAGCGAGTGATCCGCGATGCTCCGTTCTGAGCGGAGAAACCTTGCCGCATCAGACTACTCCAACCAGCCTAGCCCCGAAGCTATATTGGGTATGGTGCGTATATAGGGAAAGCCGAGTCCACGGCCGGAACGGACCGAAGCAACATCGGCCGAGCTCGTACAGTATCAGATCGTCGACAATGCTATCAGATCCCCTGTCCGCACCCGGCGACGACGAAGTCCGCCGCGCCATCGCCGCGTTCGCCAAGCAGCGCCGCTGGAACTTGTGCTACGGGTCCGTGTACTCCGCCTCCCCAGTGGATCCGACGCGAGCTGACGAACCACCCAACTGCCCCACAGCATCCTCCTCAACATCGTGTTCCTTGTGGTCGTGGTTATCAGACATCTCACGGAGCACCTGCACCTGCGTGTCCCGCAGCTGTCGTTGTACGCTCCTGCACACCATGCACGGGCGTTTGTGCCGCTTCCGCGGTTCGCGTGGACCGCCTTCACCGTGCCGACCGCACCGCAGGCGCTGGCGATGGTCCTGGCCGCGGCGATCACCGCGGTCGTCAGCTGCACGTCCTACTCCCAGGACATCTACGTCCCCAACCCGCTCTTCGATACCACGGCCTCACAGTACCTCCGCTACAGCGCCAACCGCACCGGCGCCCTCGCCTTCGCCCTGCTGCCGGCGCTGATCCTCTCCGCCGCACGGAAGAACCTCGTCGCCCACGCAACCGGCTGGAGTCTCGACTCGTGGAATATATTCCATCGCTTCCTGGGGCGGCTGGCCACTGTGCTGGCGGCTGCGCATACGGTGTTGTACTGCGCATACATCGTTGAGCGCGGGGAGGCCTTCGGGCCCCAGTGGAGGCTGGCGTATTGGTGGGGTGGGGTGACAGCGGGAGTCGGGATGCTGTGGCTCGCTGGGCCGCCGAGTGTACGGTGGGCAAGGAGGTGGAGCTATGAGGGTTTCCTCTGGGGACACGTGCTTTCGTCGCTGCTGGTGGTGTACATGTGTGCCGTGCACGTCTTCTGGGTGTTGAGCGTGGAGTGGCTGTGGGTCGCAGCGGGGTTGTGGGCATTCGACAGGGGAGTAAGGCTGTGGCTGGCTGTTGGCTGGGGCGGCTGCGAGGGGATCGCGGAGACGCGGGGGAATGTAGTGCGACTCGAGGTTACGGTGCCGGTGAGGAAGGTGGGCGATGCCGGGCCGGGACTGTTCGTCTACCTCCGATTCCCGGGACTGCGCTGGAGCAAGAGCCACCCCTTCTCCGTCTCACACGTGAAGCGACTGGGAGACACCTTAGCCGCCGCGCCGGAGGAGACCCCGCTCCTCCCCACGTCGGAGGGGAAACCCAGCGGTCAGGTGCAGCTCACATTCGTCATCCGCCCGTACTCGGGCCTGACGAAGGCACTGCACACCCACGCGGCTACTCCGTCCACGGGGCACGCACTCCGCGTCGCGGTCGAGGGCCCGTACCACCACCGGATCCCGCTGCCGCCGCGCACGCTCTTCCTCGCCGCCGGCGTCGGGATCGCCCTGGTCCTGCCATACCTCCGAGCCGAGCCGCAGGAGGCACACTGGGTGCTGGGCAGAGCCGAGGACCTGTGGGCTCTGCAGCGCGTGCTCGAGGAGACTCCGGACCGCGGGCTACAGGGCTTGAAGGTGTGGCTGACGTTTGGAGGACACGTGCAGACGGAAGTCCTGCGCGAGCTGGCCAGAGTCGACGTCAAGGTCGTCTGGGAGAAGCCGGCAGTGCGCCACGTGGTGCAGCTATGGCTGAGCGCTGGCGGTGACGCTGGTGGGAAGACGAGGACTGCTGTCATGGCGTGCGGGCCCGAGAGGTTCTTGGACGCCTGTAGGAGTACGGTCGATGCGCTTGAGGGCGTGGAATACTGGGAGGAGGTGTCGACCAAGTAGAAGCGTTGCGGGCGTAGGCACTACATGCCCATGACGTTCACGGCCGTGGGGAATGATCCTATCTCGGGCGTGTTTTCCGTTTCATCTTCAAAAACGAGACCTAGTTCGCTCAATCAAGCAACTCATAAAAAGCAAACGGGCCATCGGCTCGGGGTCTGGCTAGATTCACAACTCACATCCGCCATCAGGTTGAAGAAGCGTCATGATCCAATAGGGTCGCACACGATTAATGAATCATCATCATCATCATCATCAGGTTGAAGAAGGGAAGGAATGCCATGAGCCGGCTTCGTCCCGACGACGACGTCAGCTTAAATTCCGCGTGACCTAAGGATGTCCATATGAAAACTCCTCACTGTCCTGGGAAGACGGATGAAAACTCACCCAGGAGACTTTGGGGGAGGAGATGCTACATCGTACTAAGCATTTGTTTTAGAAGCCTGAGAGGACTTCTCTGGTGAGACCTAGCGGCGTCTTAGGGTCTGTATCTCCATTTAGGGCTTCTCGGGCCCCAGAGTGGAGATTAATCCTCCTCTTTTTCTCCCCTTCAACCCAGAGAGCTTTCTCTCTGGCTCGCCGTGATCTAGACAGGGCGGATGCGAGTAACGAATAAATTATTTATTTATTTTTTTAAAAAAAGGGTATCTTCATTTGCAGGCCCTAAACTGGAGAGAAGCACAGTGTGTGGTTACTGGTGGTAGCCTCGGGCTTCTTCTGGTTGTCCTCGAAGGAAAAGAAGAATCGGAGACCCGACACAGCTGTCTTGAGCGATACTTCAGCCCCATTTATGGGTTCCTTCATCTGAAGGCCCTGAACTGGCGAACTCTACAATAAGCCCAAGCAGAAGCACTACTCCACCGATACAAGCCTTTCACCGTTAAGCGCAACGTCTGCGAGCAGGAGACGAAAGACTCCCACCCGCCCCTCCCCTACAGCACACGCTACAGCCACTGGGCATCACGCTTTCGACGGTCGAAGCGTTGGCTTGGCGGGTCCTCATTCTGGTTGTTCACTTTTTTTTCTTTTTTTTCTAGCTCTGGGTTCTGTATATAGCTGGACTCACACAACCATCTTCGCCACTCATTCCCCATCGTTCTAGTCGTTGCTCCCATGATTCCACCGTCCACGCCAATAGCAAGATGTGCATGGACCTGCCATCAGTGGAGGAATGACAAGGAAGGAGAAGATGGTAACCTGTGACAGACTGCATGTTTCTTGGTTGTCTGGTTTTGGATCATGGAAATTTGCTGCCAGAACGAAATTCTTTGAACTTCGGTCGTGATTATCTACCCCGGTATTTACGGCGTCAATGGAAATGGGGGTGTGGCTCGGCTGTGGGATTGATTTTGAGTTACGCACCGATGGCCCGTCTGCTTTTGTTTTTGTTTTTGTCATTAATCGCGTGCGACCTTTCTAGGTAGGTCATGGCAATACACACAAGTTCTTCCCTCCACTGTCCTTTCAGCTCGTTGTGGCTCTTGCTATGTCTTCCGTCCTGGCCTGTCCCGAGAAATACAGAGCGCACCAAAGAAATTACAAAGGAAAGACAAAAGAAAAGCCCAATCAAGAGGTGGCTTTCCTACTCCTCTTCCCTTCATTCCGCTCCCGGAGTTCCCACTCGAATGCCTCGCTCAAGGCATCTTCAGACTTCTCCAGCCGGCTTTGGGGCCAGCCTCCCTACATCAGTGGTGGCGAGACAGTCCAAGATCGCCTGGCGGCATTGCTCATCGGTGATGAAGTCCCGGATCTTGAGCCGGTCCTTACCTCTCCCTGTCTCCCACCGCCCCTCTGCCCACAGGAATTTCTGCTGGCGTCTCCAGTGCGGACAGCACTTGAAGAGATGCTCCTATGTCTAGGCTCTGTAAGGACACCGGCGGCACTTAGCGGTGGGAAACCTCTTCGTCCACATGAGGTATTGACCAGTGAGGCAATGACCCATCTTCAACTGGTAGAACCTCGCAGCGAGCCCCTTGTTGGCATTTGTTGGGCCCGAGCCAGGCTTCTGGCATGGTCCCCGAAGCCGGCTGTACCCGTACTTCTTTCCGGTAGCCTCGGATTCTGCCCCCGCCGTTGCTGCCTGCCACTTAACCTCTGTGATCGAGCGCTTCAAGTGTGCCAGTGACCAGGAGGGTTGCCGCCTTTGCCCTGGCTGGTCGCTGCACCGCCCAGGTCGGAGATGCCCCACGCCGTGGGCATCTGGCTCGTCCGCTGCCGGCTTCGCCCATTCGTCTGCCTTCTCGTCCCCCGGCACCCCCTTGTGGACAGGACGCCATCGGAGTTCGACCGTAACCCATGGTCTTCTCCAGTGGATGGTTGCGATGTGCTTCCTCGCCACAAGGGCGTACCTCTTGGCAAGGGCCGGGCTCGTCCAAGCCCATCCTTCGGACCGCTGCTTTGGCGTCTGTATAGATGGTGATGCGCTCGTAGGGCAGCAGTTTCCCCATCCTCGATGATGACGGCCGCCCAAAGCGGTATTACCGCCAGTGGTAGGATTGTTTTTTCCCCACCCCGCCCGAGAAGCCTAGGGCCGATGCTGCGTACTCTGGTTCCTAAGCCTGGCCGCCCTCCGGGATGCCGCAAAGCCGGAGCCCGAACTGTCTCCTCCGGTTGTCAAGCTGGGCCGAAGCGCTTCTGATCCCCGACTCCAATGCGAGGCATCCTAGGTTGGTTGATAGGAATGCCCTCAGAGTCGCCCTGGCCTCGTGGTTGGCCGGCGTCCGCAGATCTGCTGCCCGTCCGATGGTGCCATGGACCCGGCCTCCCTTCCACCAAAGCTCGGAGCCAACATGGCAACCGACTGAACGCAGACCACCACGGCCTTCGACAGTTGGCCGCCCTGTGAGCCGAGTTAGACCTCGCCAGGCGGATGAATTTGCTTCAGATCAGAAGGTACCTCAAGGCGTCGCCCGCATGAGCATCACATCATCACAACAGCTACTTCCCAAATGCAGAGCGAGTTTTGGGCTTCTCGGGCCCTAAACGACGGTACCCCATAAACGGGCCGAAGCATGGCGGTGGCGGGGTGGCGGTATAGGTGATAGAGTATGAAGTTGTATGCCGACGGCGCCTCCCAGGACGGCACTTCAAGAAATGTTAGACGGTCACATTACGCACACTTCCAATGCTCTACGTCAATAGTCCGTACGCTTCCCAAACCACCCCCCACATCTCCGGTGGGGGCAGGTGCAGCGGTGCTCCCCCCCGGACGAACATATTTGATAACAGCAGCGGGGAGCGCCGTATCCCTCGCGGATGGCTGAAACAATGCCCTTGAAGATGTCTATTCCACTGCTTTGTTAATGCAAGCGGCGGCTGACGGGGAGAAAAGAGCAGCTTGCAGCAGCTAGTCCTGTCGTATCCATTGGTATACCACCGAGGGCTGAGAACGTTGGATTGAGGTAAGCATAAGCGTAGTGTGATGGGTAGAAGAGGGGAAACTCAACCGTCGTGCGAGCTTCTTCAATGTGTCATACCCACCATATCTACCTTTCGACCTCTCGCCCGCGCGGCCACCACTGGATGACCGAATATCCCGACCCTCGGCGGACCTTCCAGAACGAGTGTATGATTTTTCTAGATGTAGGTAGGTACTCCACTTTCGAACCAGTCGTTTGCCAGTCACACCTCAAATTTGACCACATAGAGTTGCCTTCCTTCCAGAAACTTAGTTGTCTCCCACGTGTCTCCTTCAAGTTTTCATATTTATCCTTTCCAAAGGGGATCCAGCCAAAACTGCGGAAGTTAGTCGGCCGGTCATTGCTTTGGTTAGGATCAGGTGATGGCATGGGAAAAGTCTTGAACAAGGCTTGCTGGTCGCGGAACCTGAGTGCTTGTCGCGGCAAGTAATGATGTGTTGCTTGGTCATGTTGGCTCGCCATGTGTCTTGGCGCACGAGTAAGCCGATCGTGTTTGCACTACTGCGTTCATGCCGTCAAAAAAACCGTGTTCTATATAACATGTACATAGGTACTTAGTTGTAGTACGAACTCGAAAGAAAAAATGAAAGAAAATGAAAAACAATCCTGAAAGGATTGATAGTCCAGTGATGTACTAAATAAGAAACTGCGTCTCATTCTTCATCCGCTACCTGAAGTTGTTCTCCGTCTCATGTGACCCCAGATTTCTGCTTTTGCTCCCCGTTACGTTACAACGCCTAGCCTCTTCTCATCGTCTTCTCCTAGCACCGCCGCCACAACTTACTTCCACTGTTGTCCACCTCTCCTATCCAACCCAACTCATCTTCCCAACCCCCTTTGCCCACCAACACACGGAATTCGATCGAGCGTCTCAAGAACCCACCCGCATCAGCCATGTCTTACCGTGGTGGAGGAATTACCGGCACGAACAATATTCCGCTCGGAACGCGACGTCGATTTGGCGGAGATGGCGCAAGCGAGCCTCACACGTCTCCACCACCAGCTGCTGCTGCTGCTGATTACTCGAGGGATGATGCCATGAAGCGTGGGAGGTCGCCGATTAGAAGTATGTTTTGAAATAGTGGTTTGCGCGTGGAGTTGGCAATATAACATGACATACTCGCCCGCCAGCTCTCCTCCGACATTTGCCCCCTCCATCTCCCCCATGCTATTGCTGGACTTGACCATACTCACACATTCCCTCACCAGCGACAACGGAGCCTGAGGGTCCCAGGAAGCGCAAGAAGAAGAACCGATGGGGAGACCAGACCGACAACAAGGCCGCCGGACTGATGGGTCTTCCTACCGCCATCTTCGCGACCATGACGAGCGAGCAGCTAGAGGCCTATGCGCTCCATCTGCGCATTGAGGAAATCTCGCAGAAACTTCGCATCAACGATGTTGTGCCGGCTGACGGTGACAGGTGAGTTGCAGAGACAGCTTTGCGCCGAGCTTGTCGAGAAACATACCATGACATGGTTATTACCATGGTCGGCTCGTCAACTAACATTTTTACGTCGTCCAGGTCGGCTTCACCGGCCCCCCAGTACGACAACTTCGGTCGCCGTGTGAACACTCGTGAATACCGTTACCGGAAACGTCTCGAGGATGAGCGCCACAAGTTGATCGACAAGGCTATGAAGACTATTCCTAACTACCACCCGCCCAGCGACTACCGGAGGCCGACCAAGACGCAAGAGAAGATCTATGTGCCGGTCAACGACTACCCGGAAATCAATTTTATCGGGTTGCTCATAGGTCCTCGTGGCAACACGCTCAAGAAGATGGAGACAGAATCTGGTGCCAAAATCGCCATTCGTGGAAAGGGATCCGTCAAGGAAGGAAAGGGTCGCTCCGATGCTGCCCACACTTCCAACCAGGAGGAGGATCTGCACTGTCTCATCATGGCGGACACGGAAGAGAAGGTCAACAGGGCCAAGAAGCTGATCAACAACATCATTGAAACGGTTCGCTTCTCTTTTATTCCCTTCATCGTCACTTCCTAATGTGAACAGGCTGCTTCCATCCCCGAAGGCCAGAATGAACTCAAGCGCAATCAACTCAGAGAGCTCGCCGCCCTGAACGGAACGCTGAGAGATGATGAAAACAGTAGTTGCCAGAACTGTGGACAGATCGGCCATCGCAAGTACGACTGCCCGGAACAACGCAATTTCACCGCCAATATCATCTGTCGCGTGTGTGGCAATGCTGGTCATATGGCTCGCGATTGCTCGGATCGCCAACGCGGCCAGAACTGGCGCAACGACCGTCCCGGTGCAGCTCCTGGAAGACCTGGTGCCGCTGGACTGGGCCACGGAGATGCTGTGGACCGCGAATACGAGGTACGTTGACTTTATTTCCCACATGCGCGTATGCTGTTGCTGATTCGTGTGCAGCAACTCATGCAAGAGCTCGGAGGCTCGGGTTCTGCTATCGAAGGTCCTGGTCCCCAGGCTCGCATCGAGGCAGGCCCTCGCCGCGATGGTGGTTATGGCGACAGCTATGGTGGTCGCGATGGTGGTTATGGTGGTGGCCAGGAAGAGCTTGGACCTGATGGCCGTCCTCTAAAGCCTTGGCAACGTGGTCCCACCGGCGGCCCCGCTCCATGGCAACGTCGCGATGGCCCTCCCACCAAGGCCCCTACTGGACCTTCTGGCGGGTCCAACCTCGCTCCTTGGCAGCAGCCCCAAGGGGCCCCTACCGGCCCTGCAGCAGGATCAGCTGCGCCATGGACGCAGTCCGGCGGTGGTATTCCACCCCCGCCTCCCCCACTAGCCAGCGGTGTCCTCCCTTGGGCTGCGGGCGCCCCTGGTGCCCCCGGCGCAGCTCCAGGTGCACCCGGTATGGGCTACGGCTCCACTTACGGACCTCCTCCCGGTGCCTCGTACGGCGCTCCCCCTCCGCCGCCACCACCTGGTGCCTACGGGCTACCGCCTCCTCCTCCACCTGGCGGTGCTCCACCTCCACCTCCTCCGGGCGGGGCTCCTCCACCACCTCCGCCTAGCTCGAGCGATGCGCCACCTCCCCCGCCCCCTTCGTCTAGCGGCGGCTACTACCGGTAGACTCGGAGGCACAGACGCGCGAATGTGTATAACTAACTTGCAAGTAGTTTCTTGGGTGTTGACACTTTCTCCTTTTTCTTTGGTTCACTTCCGACCTTTCATTTCACTTCATTTCACTTTTGCTTCTTTTCCTTTTGGATGCTACCGTGGTAATGTTTGGGTAGGATTAACCTGGGCTGGGTTCGGACTGGCTGTGAGCAAAAAAAAAAGCCTGAATGATGTGTGGAGAAGGGTGATTGCGTACTCGTTTTCGATGCATGGTTTTGTAGTTTGTATGAGTGTGCTGCAATAAAACGGGGGTTTTCTCCCTGAACACAATGTGCGGAAAGCGTGAAGTCTTGTAGGCACCAAGAGGTGCCATGTTGATGCTTCATTGATCGTACCCTCATCAAAGAGGTGCCATGTTAGAGAGCATTATTCTTCTGTCCGCGGCCACCACGAGTGCTTGCTCAGAAATCTACCATACGTATGGTATTGATAGATTGCCGCACAAAATGCTGGATTTCCGCCTGTGGCAGCAATGCTTCCCGTTGCATCACTCGTCTTTTGAATTCGCTTCCACAACACTTGCGTCCATATCTGGGGTGCCCGCCTGGGCGGAGGGCAAAGGGGCTTGCCGCCTGCAGACTGGTCGAGGTCGGGGTCAGACAGTGGACAATTTGTACATCGCCATCATCTTCTTTCCTTTCCTACCCCTTCTTGCCACGCCACGACCATTTGGTATCTAGATATCAGGTGAACAGACCATCCAAGCGATCCGCAGCGGTATGTATATAATTCTTGCATATGTAAATACCCGGTAAACCCCTTTCCCTCCGCGTTCCTATTTACCATCGCCATCCCTGCGCTTGACGGGCACAATACGATCTCACACATGATGGATATAATGGCGATGAGAGATTGTGCAGTGAAGGTCACGAACTCTGTGATCCCGGAGACTGCGGTTTCAACAACGCCCCCGAGCAATAGTTGAGCTCGGATGAGTGGGAAGTTTGTGTGCAAGTGGGACGAATACATAGAGTATCACTCGTGGCAAGTGATAAGCATAGACACATTGCACTGCCAAAGTGGGCATTGGCGATTTCACGAGCCCCGTGTGGCTTCGGAGTTCCAGTATTTCCCAGTGAATGGACTTCCTTTTTTTTTGCCGATCCCCAGAATCGCCCCTCGTGAGAAAAATCGTCATTTGCTGACCTCAACCTGTTCACCAGCGCCATCAGCATCGCCCTGGAATTCATCATCACCTGCTCCCCCGATACAGTTGCAAAATTTAATTCTTAGTCAAACACATTATAAAGAAGAGAATAATGACTGTTTTACCAAAACCTCCAATTAATGCTGGATTGAGTTGGAAATCTCTCAATACTACGACGATATTCCACCAACATCCCTCATCCTTCCATTCCTCCTCCATCCACACTTCCCAGCTATCTTCCTCCAACTCTCATTTCTCCTCTCCACCAGCTCCTGATTCCCTGACCTTCTTCCCCCTCCAACTCCTCTTCCTCCCCCCCCAACCTCAACAAACCAACTCTCCTCAAGCCCCAACAGCAAATACCTCACAAAAACTCGAGGTATTTCCCCTAGTAGCATCTTATTCCGTTTGACCTGCAGGTGAAACATCGATTCCTCCAACACACCCGTGCTGAGCGGATCTCTACCAGGACACAGGTACTTCTCGAGTTTGTAAATATCTGCAGGACCTAGTGATCGCGGCTGACAGCTAAGATTTGATACGTCCCACTTCGGTGTCCAGAATCGCAGGTCACCGGCGAGGAAGAGTATGTATTCCTTCCCATTGAGACAATTTATAGGGTATGGTGGCTGATTCTGTGCGAATAGACCGAAGAAGAGACTTGGATCGCAAGACGAACGGAAGACACAAGGGTCCAAGAAGAAGAGGGGGAAAGACGAACGTCATCTTACTCGTGTGGACGTTGTGGCCACAAGTTTTGCCCCGGATGCATGGAGGAATGGGCCCCTCCTGGGGAGGTTGTTGCCGATCGGATGGATACATTACTCCCGCGGGCTACTCGCGGCCACAAGGGATACGACTCATTACTCCCGTGGGCCATCCGCGGCCACAAGTCACCTCCTGCGGGCCACTCGCGGCCATAAGGGGTATGTGTGCTTGCACTCTCCGTTATATCTCCCCGCAGGCCATCATCAGCTGTGCGTGCTTGCGGCCGTAACTGCTGGTGCGTTTATCTCTCGCAGGAGGTATGCCAGGAATAGCTCGAGGTACGACGTTGGATTTACGTGGAAAAGCGGTCTTGAAGGCGAGGTATGACACGCACCGATCACATCGCAATTCCCTGTGTACTGGCTGGATTTAGGAGAATACTGATGGCAACCTCACCGAGCTCGAGGGGGTCGTCTAACTGTTACACGTGTAAAGTCCAACGTAAAATGGCAGTGTTCCGGGTTGATCCGAAACGCACCGCTCTGGAAATCCATGGAGAGCCCATGACATGGATCCCTCCGAGGACGTAAGTTGCCCTTTGGTATTCGTCTTATGACGTATTTGGTTAGGTGCTCTCTCGATTCGACTGGACTTTTTCTATGACTCAGTAGAGCTGCTATCTTGCTGGCAACCTCATGCTTTAGTGTTTTCTCGCGATCTTTCTACACGCTTGGGAACGGAACAGTCCTTCTTGCTCTTTTCTTTGCTTCTGGTTTCTGGGGTTTCAGACGGCTGGGTTAGAAGCTAGATGGCACATGTTTGGTCCTTCCGCGGCCAACTGTATGCAGTGTCGATCCTTTAATCGACTGCGTTTCCGACGGCTCAATGTCGTGCACATCCATCTCCACTGCACTTGGATGCTTGTCATCCAGCTAGCGGGCGACTGGGGGCGGCGGTGGGACCCGAAGCGGCGAATTTTATGAGTGTAGATAGAGCATACCCAGACAGGTTATGTTCCAGCCTGCCGGGCCGTTCCCACCAAGGGCTATGGTATACCATACATGTATTAGTCCGGTTTTGTTGGGGGGGGGGGGGGGGGGACCAATTTGTGGTCATTGGTGAGACCGTCTCGTCCGCTCCTCCGATCCTCGTTTGCTTTCACCAAACTTCCTCTCCTCCCGCCGCAGTCGACTCTCCAAGAATTCAAGTCGCCATCAATCCTCCCGACTCCGCCCACTCCCACTTGCCAACCCCAGCCATCGACAGATGTCGCGCATGGAAGGTTGATGGCGCACAGTGTGCAGCCAATTAACTTGGTATGTACTCACTATAGGGAGTTAGCTAAGCGCGGAGTGGCGGACAAGGGCGGAACTGGTTATGTAGATATCTAGCTAGATAACGGGATCTCCGCTCGCTTAATCAACCGTGGAGTCGGGTTGTGTGTATGGGATGGGATATAAGTAGATACCGATGTAAATCCGGAATCATTGTTTTATTTTATTCTCACTTCTTCACTGGACACCAAATTTCCCTGTTACGCTGCGTATAGTTATAAGTGAAAAAGTTTCCGCCACTCCGGCAGCCCGAGAGTCTGTCCTCGCTCTGTTTGCAGTTCGGGAGGTAAGCTGGGTACATACCTATCCCGTCTGTGGCTCTCAGGAACCCGTTAACGCAACATTTCTCCACGGGTGTGTTCTACGGACCTTGGCCACTGGCACGCTCTACAGCCCATCCCCTGTTACTACGTCTGGACAACCTTTCATCGGCCATTCTGCACTCGGCGGTGGATCACGCTCGATCACTCATCCCGTGCAGGTCCCTACAGAGACTACCCAGCTTGAAGGCGGCAGGGTATGCATTCAACATTTCTCTGCCGAGGCGACTGCAGCGCGGCTGTAGCCGGCGCCGACAGACATGTAAACTACATACGGCGCAGGGAGTTCGCCCTGCCATCGGTGCGGCCGGCAGGATTACGCCATCTCCGGTTTCCTCGCGAGCAACGAAGTCAAGAACCGACGGCTACATAGACGCCTGCAACATCGTCACTAGCGCCCACTCTTCCCTTCACACCGCAGACGCAACAACTAACCGTCAACATCGCAAGTAGGTCTCCAACGTGGGATCCTTCCGAATCCGCAGCACGGAGCCGTACAGGCACAGTTCTGGGAATCCCTGGAGACCGTCTCGCGGGCACTCTGCCGCGGGGGACCCAGGTCCATACCGGAAGCGGCGCCTCGAACCGGCTAGGGCACGGGGGAGTGCTCCGCTGACCACCGATGTGTGGCAATGATGGACCCTGCAACAGCGGCTGGCAGGGTCTCCGTCGCTCCACTGCGGAGCGTGTGGCACCACTAGCCGCGGCAACTCAACAACCACGAAACCTCCAGTCGGTGGCGTCCTCGCGAGAGGCGTACCGGCCGAGCGCTTGCTCTCCGCGTCTCCGTCCGGCGTGGCGGCAGGGGCGCAGTAGCCTGGGCCTTGACCGTTCTATCGTCAGTACGGGAAACGATACGGCTAACGATGTGCGGTGGGCCGTACTGAGCTACTGGCGCAGGACTGAACGGGATGGGGGGGGGGTGAGTGCTGCAAGGAGATCGGTTGACAGAAAGAAGGCTCATCCCACGGGGAGATTCGGCACACAGGGAGAGGAAAGGAAGAAGGATCCGGAGTGGCTAGTGGTTAGCGCGGAAAGGGCACAGCCCTCGGCCGCGGCTTCCACGCCAAGAAACTGGGGCAGGTGCCATCCACGGCACAACCGTCACTCGGAGCGGCGGACTTCTGGCTCGAACGAGCACGGACCCCGAGGGGGGGGAGGGACATCCAACGACCGACTTGAAGCCCAAGTGGCAGCCCACAACGGGGGGGGCGCCCCGCTTCCCTCCCTTCCTCAGGAGTCAGCACCAGCCGGAACCCGCGGTGTGCTCTCTGCTCAGGCATAGCACTCCTGACGAATCACATCCGCGCTCTCCCCCCCCGGGGCACTGTATGCATGGCCACTAACAGATATATAGATACACACATACCCAAGTGCGCGCAGAGCCTTCCCGCGCGCCCGCAGCCGCCGGTTGGTTGCAGCTCCCAACCTATCTATGTATGCAAACAACTCCGCCAGGCCGCAGTTCGCAGCAGTCAGGCAAACAAAGGTTCCCAGCGACACAGACGTGCTGCGTTTCGTCTCCCGCCCGCCTCGCCTCGCCTCACGTCACCCCATCCCAACCCCACCCGGCCCGGCACATTAGGTCGCGTACTCCCGCGCCTCCCTGTGCTGCCCCAGCGTGCGGCGAGAGGTCCTGGTCCTGTCCTGCTGCCTTGCCTTTGCCTTGCCTTGCCCGCCTGAATGCAGCCTGGCTGCATATCCTGTTCCTTCTGTTTCACCCGAGAACGGAGAGAATGCCCCACGCGCTCGGCTCCGATGCACCAGGCGCCCGCTGACCCAACCCACCATGACACCACCAACCACCAACCACCAACCAACCACCGCGCTGCGCTCACTTCGGACGTCTACGGCACGGAGGTCTCGGATCAACTTGCTATTACTCTGTTCATTCGGAGGAGAAAAAAAAAAACTCCCGAGCGAAATAAAAAAAAAACAACCCACCATTCAGCCCCCCGCATCATCATTGTGCACCGTATGTATGTATGTATGTATAAATATGGATGGAAATAAAGTCTAATGGTAAAAAGGGTAGTAGGGCGGCGGGGGGGGGGGGAAAAAGTAAGCGGATGCAGTGCGTATAAAAAAAAACAAAAAAAAACAAACCACGATATAACGCCTCCGACAGACCGCAAGGCCTGAATGCAGGAAAAAATAAATAACCAAGAGTACAAGCTAAATAGACAAGAATGGAAAAAATGAAACCCAAAGAAAAATACAGCATAGATGTACAAATACAAGTGTTTGGTATGAATAGGTCAAGTGCTGGCTACCGCGGGCGCGGCAGTCATCTCCTCGTCCGCCACCGCCTTGGACTTCTTGCTCCTGGGGGAAAGTGCCCGCCCGATGCTCTGGAAAGCCCGGACGATAGCCATGACCGGGGGGCCGAATAAGGCGACGGCCTTGTCCCATGTGCGGCCGACGAACTCGTCGGGAATGCACCGGATCAGAACGGCCCAGGGCAGGCAGAAGAGAGAAACGGCGACTGAGACGGCCCACTGAGGTCCGTTGATGGACTCGATGCTGAACGCTTGGCCTCCGATGAAGATGATCATGACTTGGCCCCCGACCATGACGCAGTTGATGCCCACGAAAAAGTAATTCTTGGTGACGCCCTCGAAGATGTTAAACTTGTTGTCGAGGCGGCGGTTGTTGAACTGGTTGAAGATCTGCATCCAGACGAACGCATTGAAGACGACCGTGTCGAGCTGCTTCTGCGTCCAGGTTGGGAAGATTTTGCTGCCTGCGAAGTGGAGGATGTACGTGACGATCAGCTGGAAGACGGCTTGGCCGATGATCATCTTCCACATGTTGAGCGAGACCAGGGGCGCGGACTTGGGCGACGGCTTGCGGTTGAGGATCACGGGGGTGGGCGCGTCGGTGGCCAGGGCGAGAGCAGCAAATGTGTCCATGATGAGGTTGACCCACAGGAGCTGAACGGCGGTGAGGACCGACGATCCGTCGGCCGAAGACACAGCGGAGACGAAGGTGAGCAGCACGGCGGTGATGTTGACCGTCAGCTGGAACTGCAGGAACTTCTGGACCGCGTCGTTGACGGCGCGGCCCCACATGAGAGCCTTGATGATCGAGGCGAAGTTGTCGTCCATGAGGATGATGGAGGACGCCTCCTTGGCCACCTCCGTACCAGCAATGCCCATCGAGAAACCCACATCGGCCATCTTGAGTGCAGGACCATCATTGGTTCCGTCACCGGTGACCGCCACGGTCTCCCCCAGCTCCTTGAGACGGCGAACAAGAATGCGCTTGTCTTCGGGGGATGAACGAGCGAGAACCTGGAGCTTGGGGAGAATCGAGTCCATCTCAGGCTCGGTGAGCAAGCGAAATTTGGGTCCTTCCATGACGATTCCTCCCTCGGTGAAGATGCCACACTCGCTGGCGATCGCCTGGGCCGTCACGACATTGTCACCGGTAACCATCCTGACCACGACACCGGCGTTCTGGCACTGCTTCACGGCTTCGGTGACACCGGGGCGGAGAGGATCCATGATGCCGACGACGCCGAGGAAGATCATGTCCTTGAAGATGTCGTCAAAGTTGGCGTGGCGGGGCTCGTCCTCGAGGGTCAGGGCTTCAGCGGGAGGCCACTGCTGGTAGTCCTTGTAGAGCATACCGATGGTGCGGAGCGAGCGCTCGGCGTAGTAGTTGATGGTGTCGCTGAGTTCCTTGGTGTCCGCGGCGGTGAGCTCGACCGGTGAGAGTTCCTCGGACGTGACATCGGCCACCCTGTGAGTCGATTTTGCGAGGAGAATCTCGGATGCACCCTTCACCATGAGCCTGTAGACACCGTTGGGAAGCTTGACAACGACACCCATGCACTTGCGCGTAGAGTCGAAGGGGATCATCTGGACGATGTTGGCGGCAGACCGCTCCGAGTCGACCGAGCCCATGCGGAGGAAATCGCGGGCGAAAGACAACATGGCGGTCTCGGTCTTGGAGCCAATGAAGGTAGCGACGCCGTCCACCTCGCCATCGAACGCAGTCGAGTTGATCGCGATGCTCTTGAGGAGAAGATCTCTCAGGGACGCCGAGAAGGAAGAGACGACCTGGGCAGGGGTGGCAGAGTTGTCAGGACTGGCCATGAATTTCGCGTCCTTCGCAATCGTTCCAGCGACGACGGTCATTTTGTTCTGGGTCAAGGTACCGGTCTTGTCGGAGCAGACGGTGGTGGCGTTACCCATGGTCTCACAAGCACGGAGGACGCGGACGAGGTTGTTCTCCTTGAGCATGCGCGTGGTGGCGAAGGCCAAAGCCAGGGTGACAGCCAGAGGAAGACCCTCGGGGATGGCAACGACGATCAGGGTGATGGCGACGATGACGATGTCCAGGAAAGCGGAGCCCTTTTTGGCTGGGGTCCGGGTGTCGTTGGGAAGTCCGGCGCAGAAGCGAAAGAACAGGACGGCGAAGAGAAGCAGAGCGGCGCCTCCACCCAGGTACGCGATAGCATCCGCCATACGGCCGAGCTTAGCCTGGAGGGGAGTCTGGTCGACTTCCTGGTGGAGCGACATCATGAGCTTTCCGAAGGAAGAGTTGACACCGGTCGACGTGACGAGGTACGTGCCGACGCCCTCCAACACCTTCGAACCGGAGATCATGAAGGGATCGAGCTTGCTGCTCGCAGTTCCGTTCTGAAGATACTTGAAAACCTCCTCACCTGCGGTCTTCTTCATCTGGTCCGATTCTCCGGTGGCCGAGGACTCGTCGCACTTGACGTTGTGGCCCTGGATGAAGATGCCATCGGCTGGAATCATGTCGCCGGGTTCCAAGTGGAGGATATCTCCGACGAGGACATCGGTGACATTGATCTGGATGGATCTACCCGAGCGGATAACCTTGACCTCACGATCCTCTTTCTGCGGCCACAAGTCAATACAAGAAGCTCCCCCCTCCCCCAAGGATAAGTAGGAGCCGGGAGATGACAAACCTTCGCGTTCAACTTGACAAACTGCCGTTCCTTCTGCCAGTCGTTGAGGGAGCCAACCATGACCACTATGATGATGGCGACACAGATGGCGACACCCTCGATCCAGTCGACAGCGGGCGGATCGCCGGGCATGTGTTGGACACCCAGACTCTCGTACAACCCGAGCGCGAGCGAGACCACGGCGGCGGCGGTGAGCAGTATCAGGATCTTGTCGTTGTACTGCTCCCACATGAGCCGCCAGATGCTCTTGGCCTTCTTCGCCGGTAGGCTGTTGTCCCTGAATACTCGCTTTCTGTCGACGAACGCGCGAGGCTGCGCGGTCGTGGCACCAGTGGGTGTGCGCCGAGCTGCAGCAGCCCGGTCCGCGTGATCCATGTCTGGCCTGGCGGCGCCGGTTGCGTCCGCGAACGAAACTCTGCCCTCGAGCGCCGATTCGTCCAAACTCAGCCCCGCGGTCAGATCGGTGCGCAATCCTGCCTCCAGCCCCCGTATTCCTCCCACCGCCTTGAACGCGGCCAACGACTTTGGGTTGAGGAACTTGTTCAGCTCGCCGGGCGTGAAGGCGAACGGGTTGTTGTCGACGACGAAATCGGCCTCGGTCCCGGGGTACGGATCCAGGGCTGTCTTGTCGTCGAAGCTGTCGCTAGACTCCTTGGGGAGGCTGCTGGCGTCGATCTTCCTGTCGTACGGCATCTCGTCTTGCGAGTCCAGCGCCATGACCGTTGTGGCGCCCGAATACATGGAGCCAGCGCCGAACGACGACGAGCGCGAGCGAGCCGGGTCGTCCTTCGAGGGGAACAGAGTGCCGAGAGTATTGGGCGACGAAGGAGCAACCAGAGTTGCAGCTTCCGACGGTCGCCGGCGCGAGAAGGAGATTCCGGCCGTCGGGGGCGAGCCTGGCGAGTCTCGTGTTGTGGAGTCGTCCTCGGGATACTGGTCACCGTCCACAGTCTGCGAAGACAAACCGCGGGACACTGTCAGCCACGACCGCCTTGTTTTATTTATCCTTTCGATTTTTATTTATTTATTTATTTTGGGAGCAATTGGCGGCAGGAACAGCCGGGACGGAAGGAGGGAAGGACTCTACTGACGGTTATGACTGTGATCGGTAATGGCAGAGCGTCTGGAGGCATGGCGATTGTGTTGATGTTTGGGAGGGGGGGGGGAAAGGGGGAGGCTCTTCGCAATGTCTGGCCGGTCCAGGCAGGCTGCACGCGGGAGGGAGAGATGGAGGGATTCCTTCTTTCCTTCTTTCTTTCGGTCTTGCCTCGCCCTTCCTTCCTGTCTCTGTCCTTATAGCGGACGGCCCTGTCCGCAACGGGAAACAGCTACTGCCGGTGCGCGTGCTGCTGTGCTGTGCTGTGCTGTGCTGTGCTGTGCTGTCCGAAACGTCCGATGTGATGCTGCGGGAGAGGTGCGTCGTGGAGTCGGCTGGCTGGTCGTATTTTCGTGGAAATCGAGATATGCACGACGATACGGAGGCGAGAGGGGGCGGGAAAGCCGGACGATTCGACGTCTTCGCAGGCGGATTCGGAGTCGCCGTTGCACGGAGGAAGGCGAGGACTGCAGTTCGAGAATCCTCCTTCTCGGTGCTCAGAAGGGAGCGATCCGAGTACAAAGATGCGGACTTATAGAAAATATCTATCAATCAGCGCGCGCTCTTAGCCGTACGGCACCTTCTCCGCTGGGCTGTGCACCTCACCTCAAACTGCCACCCGCCATGATTCGTGAGCGCGATGGGTGGCAGCTCCGTTGAGACTTGACAAGAATGCGGAAAGCGGCGGCGCTCCCGGGACCAGTCCCCATCGGGGATGCCATGCAGTGAAACAAGCCGGCAGCATTCTTAGCGGCCTGGGCAAAGGGCCACTCTCCGCCCCTGTGGTGTCGGGGAAGTGAATTTTCTGGTGGCAGACATGGGGTTGTGTGATGCTCCGGTGTCGTCGTCACGGCGCGGAAGCTGCGGTTCGTTGGTGCCAGCGGGCATCTTGCGAGGGGGCGGAGGAACTGGACAGCGACGACGACGACAACGACGGGGTTGGCGCTTAGTCACCGGCCGGGCTAGCGGGCCACCTGGGATCTGTGCTGTTCCGGATCCGGACCGTCCCGACGCCGCCGCCACAGCACGCGTGGCTCTGCCCGCCAGTGGCGCGTAGTGAGGCGGTGCAGCCCCAACAGGAAATGCGTCCCGCTAAAGGCACTCGGCGCAAGTACTTGCTTGGTTACTAAGCCTCACGCGAGTGCAGTTGAACTCGCTCCGGCCACTTCACTTGCCGCCGCCTGGTGACTTGCATCATACATAGGGCACGCTCGAGATTAGCGAATGACAAAAACAAAAAAAGAAAAAAGAAGAAAAAAAAGAAAGAAAAAAAAAAGGAAGGAAACCGCGGACGGTCGCGCGAGGCGGTCATACACATCCAGCCCAGCGTTTTTGATTCACTGATCGCATGTCTGCTATCCGGACCACGGCGGCATACCTAGTGGTCGGGGACGCTGTTTGCTGTTCAATCGTGCTCGCGTTCAGCCTGTGTGGACGCTGGCGGCGATAGTTGGAGCGCTGCCCACGCACAGCCGCGCTTCCAGAGCATCGTCTGGAGATATCTAGACAGCCCGATGGCGGTGGCCATCGGGTGCCAAGGCCACCACCGATCGGGACCACGAAACCCCGCGACGGCCCGCCGCATCTGGCTCGCCCCAGCTGGATCCAGCTCGATATCTAAGCGGGACGTCTCGTCCACCCGACGCAACGCCGGCGATTATGTAAGCACGCCCCTCGACGCTTTGCCGCGATCGCTGCGCATGGGGTCCTCTTGGGGGAGTTCCCAACGGTTCTCCGCAGTCATCTAGATGTTACAGTATACCTGACACGGACAGGCCTCCCCCGACGCTGCCACACAGTACACCCCCATCCTGAACGAAACCGCCACGGAGCGCAACTTGCACGGAGAAGGCTGCCGTACCGCAGGCGTTCTCTTGGCGGACGCACTCCCGTCCGTAGCCATCCACGCCGGCGGCTGCTGGCGCCGCAAAGGCAGGACATTCCCTCCTGCCACCCCTCCGTCCCTTCCGCCCGTCGCCAGCGGGGCCGGCATTCTCTCCTTGCCTCCGCCATCGTGTTCGTCACAGCTCCGCCAGGCTGACCGAAGCCAACACGTATTCGCGCCGGTGACAAATACGTGTCCGTCGCAGCAGCAGCAGTGGTGGTGGCATCAGCCTCGTATCCCTCGGTACGGGCACGGGCGCGGGTGCGATACGACGCCTCGGGCCCCCCCGTCAGACAGCAGGCACAGCCGTGCACTGCGTCCCCGACACGGCAGCACGGGGGCCGCTGGGCTGTGGGACGGGTGGCTCGCTACGCTCCAGCCCCGTGACGGGGTGGGTAGGGAGCGAGGGAAGGCAGATCCCGCACAGCAGCATCGTGAGGCAGCCCACGCTGCAGAGCCTGGTGGCGGCTGTGACGCGATGTGGCACCGGAGCGTCGGCTATCACTGCACATCATTGCTGCGCAGCGCGGGCGCGGACACATTGTTCTGGAAGGCGGGTCTCGGCAGCGGATCGATGCGGATGACGACGACAGCAACCCCGCCCCACGCGCCTGTGCATTGTTGCATTGTGGCTTGTGCCGGCTGCAACACGGCTTGTTTCCGTGCGGTGTGTACGTAAGCACATCGCGTACGTGCCTGCGCAGGTATGATGTATCGCAGGGCATTGTTGGCGCTCGAGCAAACCCGCACACCCCCCTTAGCACTGCCACTTTTGTGCTTCTCTTCTTCCCGTTATTTGAGTTCTTCGTGCTCTCTCTTCTGCGGGCAAATGATGACTTCGTTTCACGCCAGTTTCCGCAGGCTTTCTCGGTTTCCGGTCCTTCTCTGCGCGCTCCGTCGGTTCCCAGTCATCCGCGCACAGCCCGGCCAATAACTAATCCATACTAACGCGCCACACTCCGCGCGGCCTGGCCGACCGAACAAACAAACGCACAACCGGGACCGTCGTGCTTCGCGATCGCCGGCGGCACTGCCTTCCGTTCGGAGAACTCTCGTGCGCGGTGGAAAGACTCGGACGGATGGGCTGGCGAACCGGTGCACGTGATGGCGAGGGAACGTCCCATCGATCCGTCCGTCCGGCCGGCTGGACACCGGCGATTCAGCTTTTCCGGTGACGTGTGCTCGTGCGTGTCTTGATGTGTGGTCCGCAGGCAGACAGGCAGACAGGCAAGTGAGTCGAGCTGCTGGGGCCGATCCATCGCCAGCGAGCAGCGTTGCCGGGTCGACTGCCACCTATCGGATGCGCGCCTATCCGCGGCCAGTCGAAATCGGTGCGGCCAGTCGAAATCGGTGCGGCCAGTCGAAATCGGTGCGGCGCGACGGGGGCACCGAGGCGGATGAAGAAGGCTGCGATGGCAGATACGTCCGGGTATGTCTTGTCTGTATCGGACGAAGTGCTACCGGCCAACCCACTCGGGCTTTGCGCTGCTTACATCATCATCGTCATCCTCTCTCCGCTTTATGTAACGGCATGTATATATGTGCTCGGACGCGCGGACCACGGGAGCGACCGCCCAGCACCGTCACGCGCATCCCCTCATATGTATAGTCTATATGTGCCAGATTTTCACTCACTTTCGGTTACCTCGTGGCGGACTCCGCCGCCAACTATTGGGGGCATTTTCGCAGGCAACCCGTTTCCACACCTGGTTTAGGGATTGTTGGTGGCGGGATAAATCGATCGACTGGGGCCATTTCAGTAGAGTACGGAAAGGAGTTGAAAATACCTCTCGCGTGGGGTACCAGCATGGAGTCCAACGAAGGGATGGCATTCCCGGATAGGGTCAGGGCCCATCACTCGCCGGATGTACCGCTTGCAGTGTGTCGACCACACCCTGCGCTCGCCACTTCACCATGCCACGAGGAGAAGAGCTGGGATCTGCAAGACGAACTTTGATCCGTGCAGGGATATCGGGCATTACTCCGTCGCTTGGCATGCAGGTGGTGACACCAAAACCTCACCACTAGCCGCCCAGGGACTAGTCGAATATCAACTTGCGGTGCAGGAGAGGAGACAACGAGGCGGAGGAAGAGGAGGAGGAGGAGGAGGAGGAGGAGGAGGAGGAGGAGGAGGAGGAGGAGGAGGAGGAGGAGGAGGATGAGGAGGAGCAGCACGGGGGAGCTGGGTGGAATGGGATGGGACGATAGGGATTGGGGACCAGGCTTCCCTCGACATCGTCGTCATCGTCATCGTCGCCACGGAGCGTAGCCCAGGTGGCTGGCACTCAGGTATCGGCTAGAGTCGCGGAGAAGGACGTGGATGGAGAAGCGGCCCTGAGCAGGTATCGGAAGATCGCCATATCTGTACTCTAGCAGCGGACGTGTCTCCGCGAATGCAAATAGGTGCGCAAGTGTATCATCAGGGGGGGCAAAACGCGAGGGACAGAAGGGACAGACATGCAAGCCCGAAATGTGCGTGCAGGTTCCTGTAAGAATGTGAAGTCGGACACCCAAAGCAGAGCGGACTGGGGGAGTTTTATGTAGCTGTCCTTTCAGCTGTCCATTTGGAATCTCTGCTCCCTCGACTCGATTCGGCCCCAGAGTTCTGACGTGGGGAATGGTTGGATGGATGGGGTTTCACCTATTTGCATGCAGTGGGGACGGCCCCCCCCGTGCACCCAATCCTTGCCGCCTTCTCCGAAGCACATCCTGTGCACGAAGCCCTCCGCCGCCATTCGTTCTTTTCTCTCATTCTCTCCCTCTCTG
>Ga0307508_10000818_pt1 | contig 36334 bp, 43 predicted proteins | sample 9_EM_MG_FD_203089 | JGI IMG/M metagenome (GOLD analysis project Ga0307508, IMG submission 203089) | Populus trichocarpa ectomycorrhiza microbial communities from riparian zone in the Pacific Northwest, United States - 9_EM | ecosystem: Host-associated > Plants > Roots > Unclassified | place...
CGTTCGTTCTGATTGTAAAGGTTGGTCGTCGCAGACTTAGCGGAATTCTCGGGGGGGTCGTAAAGGTTGGTCGTCGCAGACTTAGCGGAATTCTCGGGGGGGGGGGTCAATGTGTTGCTACCAGTTGAGGGGTAACAAGAAGCATGGTCTTCTTACAAGGCGGGGTGGCGGCTTCTTAAGGGAAGTCCGCCGCCGCCAGCGCTAGCCGCTAGTGTCACCCTGTGACTACACACCACAAGCCCGAAGGGCAGCCCTAGACGGCACACCAGTGTGGCATCCACTGTGTCCGGAATCCTCCTCCTACATTTAGCGTGTCTCTCATCAATAGCAAAAAAATGAAAAGTTGAAGTATATTGCTTTTTTTACAGGTGAGACATAAATTTGAACTAATATTTCTCGAGGTTTCAGCTAAAAATAAAGCACTTTTTTTTTTTTAAATCCTTACAGGAGCAAAATATAACTTCTCCTCTCACGGGAGTTAGCGATGCTTATAGGAGCTACGGGAGCTACAGGAGCTCCCTAGGAATTGTCCAATTTTTTGCTGATGATGGCGTTGGAATTCTGTTTCCTTGGTGTGAATATGTTCTCGGCGGAAGGGAAAGATGGAAGCCCCATGGGGGTGGTGCGGCAAGGAGGAGTGCATATTACCTGTAGTGTAAAGCGCAATAGATCGAAGTCGCATATTATCCTTCACTCCACCGCAAAACTTTTGTTCGCTGCCAAACAACTTTTTATCCCACCACTGATTTTGCTGGAAATACCCTCTGGGGCTTCATAACTCCACGGTCTTTCCATCTACGAACTCACAGGCCATCTCCCACTCCTTTGAAGTTGCTGCCCGCTTGATTTCGCTCCATATCGCGGTCATTTCAGTCCTGGACAACACCCACTCCCTCCCCTGTAAAGTGGACACCTGTCCACAACAACAACATGTCACCATGGCAACCACCCCGGTTACTGACCCTTTTCTGGTACACTCTCTAGCAACCATGAGAAACTCATCACCAATATTCGGATCATACTTTGCTAGGTTAGATTTTTATAAAAACCTTTACTAGTAGGCAATCGGGTCATCTTTGGCCTAAGTTCTGCACTGAACGACCAAAGGGGGCTACAGATTGTTCCCTCCAGGCCATAAACAAAACAATCACCAACCATGCCAACATCTCCCACCCTCCTTTTATCCTGACGCACATCACAGCCACGAACAACCTCACCGTAACCACCGCACCCCAGCACCTGGACGTAAGCTACGAACCCTACCTTGCTATCTTTGAAGATGCACTCCACGACTTCCCCATCACCTCATCCAGGATCAGCCAGAGATGGACTCACTTTATCATTGATGGCATTCCCACCACCACCACCACCCCCTACAACGTCTGTACTGAAAACGAAACCAACTATCCTTCACTCCGAATGGGTCAAACTCCACAATGGCTCACCAGCCCTGAACGCCATCAGGGTAAAGAAGCTTCATCCATGGTCATCACCTTCATCAGTAAAATGACCAAGAAGTCCCTTGGTGCCACCAGCCTCAACCTGTTTAACCGCGAATGCAACCTTGCCGAATACATATCCTTCAGCCCCTCCACCCAATACAACAAGTGCCAGCAATATGGGCACCCCACCCAATGCTGCACCAACAGCAGCCACCCCTGTGCTGTCTGCACCCAGCACCACCCCACCCGGGAACACCCCTGTGCGATTGGCAACTGCAAAGCTGGAAACGCCTGCACGTACCCTTTAATCTGCTGCACCAACTGCCAGTAACCACACAAAGCCTCAGACTGAAAGTGTCCAACCAACGTCAAGATCATGATGGCACTGCGACACAACAACACCACAGCTGCCGACATGAACATAACTGCCTAGAGGTACCAACAAAGGTAATGGTACTGAAAACTTCCTTTACCGTGTTTTCCCACACGCTTTTCTACCCCCGCTTTCATATTTCAAATACTGTGTTTGAGCAGCTGGAGGAGAACTGTTTGTCGCTAGTCTTATCAGTACAGTTGCCTCTCATTACACTCTTCTTGGTTTGATTTCCTTTGTGCTTTCATTCTTGCTTGCTTTTGGCAGTATAGGGAAAGATGGGAACCCCACAGGGGTGGTACGGTGAGGAGGAGTGCATATAGCCTGTAGTGTTAAAGTGCAATAGATTGAAGTTGCATATTATCCTTCACTCCACTGCAAAATTTTCGTTTGCCACCAAAAACTTTTTACCCCCACCACCGATTTCGCTGGAAATACCCTCTGGAGCTTGATAACTCCATGGTCTTCCCATCTATGAACTCGATGGCCACATCCCACTTCTTTGTTGTTGCTGTACGCTCGATTTCGCTTCGTATCACAGTCACTTCTGTCTCGGACAACACCCACCCCCTCCCCTGAAAAGTGGACATCTGTCGACAACAACAACCAGTCACCATGGCAATGCCCTCTGGCACACCCAAAGCCCCAACAATAACAACAGCCCCACCCATGTTTGGAGCAGGCGCACCTGCCCTCACACCCACTCCCTGAATTCCCCTCATACTACCTATCCCACACTGAAGTGTCAATCAGTCACCCAAGTTTGACCCCGCCATCGACTACGCCCCCGAATGGGACCATGATACGGACACCCTAGTGGGCTTCTTCACTTGAAAGTCAGCTGCCCACCACAACAGCAACATCAAAATGACCCTCAAAGCACTACTCGTCCCAATCTGCTAGATTGTACACAATGAAATGAAGCACCAGCTAGCAAACCAATCCATAAATGTCAGGATCTCAGGCCTCCAGGAGATGAATGACCGGGAGGTGGAAATGCAGAAACAAATCCTCCACCTGACCGAAACCGTTACCAAGCTCACCAAACAAGCCAACTCCCTATCTCTGCGTTACACCCCAACCACCACTACGACCACTACCAGCGCCGTCCTGGCAGTCACCCAACAACACCCGAAGCACCCTGTCCCGACAAAACCCCCCCAAGTCTCTACACAGACCTACGTACAGGTAGCAGAGAAACAGCCAAGGGAATTCACGGACGTAAAGAGTAAGAAGGCCTGAAAGGAGACCGTCCTCCCAAAACCTTGCCTGATGGCAGACCGACTGGTTATCTTTAACCTAATGACTGCACCAAACAACTGCAAGGAAGCCACAGACCCTGCCCTCCAAGTGGTAAACAAGGTCATCACCACCCACTCTGACATCGAACACCCACCTTTCATCCTAGCAAACATCACTGCCACCAACAACATCGTCTTCACGGTTGTGTCACAGCACATGAGCACCACCTACGAAGCATACCTGGCCATCCTTGAGGAGGCCCTCCATGAATTCCCGATCGCATCTTGAAGCGTCAGCCAGCGATGGACTCGCTTCATCATCCATGGCATTCCCACCACTGCTATACCAGAAGCTGCCCAAACCGAAATCAAAACCACATACCCCTTCCTCTGAATGGGCCAAACACCATACTGGCTCACCAGCCCTGAACGCCATCAGGGTAAAGAGACATCTTCCATGGTTGGCACCCTCATTGGTGAAATGACCAAGAAGTCTCTAGGTGCTACAAACCTCGCACTGTTCAACCGCAAATACAACATTGCCAAATACATCTCATTCGGCCCTTCTACCCAATGCAACAAATGCCAACAAATGCCAACAATTTGGGCACCCAACCCAATGATTTACCGTCAGCCACCACACCTGCGCATTCTGTGCCCAGTCCCATGCAACCCGAAGCCACCCCTGTGGGATCGGAAACTGCAAAGCTGGACACTCTGGCAATCACCCCCCGATCCGCTGCGCCAACTGCCAGCAACAACACAAAGCCTCCGATCGAAACTGCCCCACCTATGTCAAGCTCATGATGGCTCTGCAACATGACAATGCCACACCTGCGGATACGACTATGACTATCTAAGGTATAACCCCCAGGTATTGGTACTGCACTACTTCCTTTACCGTCTTTCATTACACTCGTATCACACCACAATGTACACGAAACACATACTTTGGACCATTGGAGGAGGACTGTTTTGTTGCAATCTGCCACCTGAACGGCCATGTTTCGCTTCAGTTTTCCTTGGTACGATTTTCCTTACTTTTCTTTCAGCAGACTCCGGGAAAGATGGGAGCCCCATGGGGGTAATACGGTGAGGAGGAGTACACAAGACCTGAAGTGTCACAGTGCATTAGATCGTAATCGAATATTATCTCTCTCCACAGACATATCTCTCTACCTCCGTCATCCGGTGCTACGACCACTATCTGTAAGAACCTCTTAGAAGAGATAAGGGCAAAGCCAAACACCGCCACAGTGAAGCCGAATACCGCAACAATACCACACCAGGCTTGCAGAGAAAGGGAAAAGTTGAAAATTACCACAGCGAAGCTGAATACTGCAACGATAAGGGCAAAGCTGAATACCGCCACTGCAAAGCCGAATACCACAACGATAAGGGCGAAGCTGAATACTGCCACTGCCAAGCCGTATACCACTACAACGATAAGGGCAAAGCCAAATACTGCCCCAGCGAAGCTGAATACTGCAATGATACCACACCAGACATGCAGAGTAAGGGTGAAGCCAAATACCACTACAGTGAAGCCGAATATCGCAACAAGCCTACATCGCCGGTCGAGCAGCACGGACTAGTGAAACAGGATCTTGACAGTATAGACTTAGGTACTGTTGCGACTTCTCCCAGAGCCTCTGGAAACCATTCGGCCGTTCCCAGCTTGCTCCTTCAGGACCGTTTCTCTCCTAGCCTTATATCTGTATTGCTTTGGGTCTGCTTACTAGCAGCCCTACAGCCCTTCTCAATTTCTGGCCTTGCGGCCACACCAGTCTGATCACTCCTTCGGGAATGATGCTGGTGTTTCTCTTCTGTTCCTCTTCAGGATGGACCAGAAACCTCCCGGGTTTTCTGGTCTGCCATTTCCTCCTCGACCCTTTTTGGTTCGAGGGGTATATGCTCCCTGATCTGTGTTGATACAGGGGCAAGGGGAGTCTCTTCCCGAGCCATAGCTAGTGGCGTAGGGACTGAGAGAAATGGTAGTAGGGCTGGAGCCACAACTTCCTCATGCCCTTGGATTGGCAACATCCGTCACAGGGTTACAAGTCCCTTCCATGGCATGTACCTTTGTACAGCTTCATCGATGGTGTTTTGCCAGCCAGTACAGATAACTGGTACTGGTGACAGCCTCATTAGGATGTCCTTCTGGGCATCCGGGATGGACAGTGGGTAGTGGTGGTCTTCGTCTATCGAAGCAACCGGTCGGAGTTGGGTTCTGGCTAGGTAGGCGATGAGCCATACCAGAGCACAGCGGAGGAGAGTAGTGGTGGGTCTCTACCAGTAAGCAGATACCTTGGCCAGGGTTGCCCCAATAGGTTCGAATCTGCCGAAAGTCATTGGTACAAACATCGTGAACAAGGTGATTAGGGCCTTAATTAATACTGTAAACCTGGGGCTATCTGGGTCTTGAGTGGAACCATGGATATACCAGAGGTGTAGTAGAATCGTACAAAGAGAGGAAGATCAGGTTGTTCAATAATGCACACCAGAATGAATTAATGGGTCCGTTTCATCATTCATGCTTTTATTGCAGATTTCTCTCCCTGCTCAGTGCGTTTGGGTGGCATAAGTAACGCGGCTAGTAGTCATGTGTCATCATTCCTCTCGAGCATAGGTATCACATCAGCAAAAAAATGAAAAGTTGAAGTATATTGCTTTTTGTACATCTGAGACACAAATTTTAAATTACTTTTCTCGAGGTTTCAGATTAAATAAAAGCAATTATTTTTTTCCAAATCCTTATGGGAGCTCACAGGAGCTTACAGGAGCTACAGGAGCTACAGGAGTACTGGGAGAATTCTCAAATTTTTCGCTGATGAATCGTGTACCAATGGATAGTGTGCAGTGGAAAGTTCTATGGAATCACCCACATACCTCCATTTGCAACAATCTCCATTCTGCTTGAGGACCTGAAGTTGATTGCTCCTGGTCGGTCAAATGATAAGCCACCAATACCCATACCGTGCAAATCCCTTAAGCCCATACGGATGAGAGGCTTACCAGCCTATCAGAGATAACCAGGTCATTGGCTTCTGTGGCCTAGCCTCTATCTTGTATCTAGTTATATTTCTGGTTCATATCCGGAGATTAGGTTTCCTTATGCTGTTTACAGCTGTAAGGTTTAACTCCAGGACTATCTACTGCCTAGACTCTCTCAGACTTGATTGCCACTGACCCCAGTGTTGATATGCAACCCAGTATTGGGAAGAAGTACCTGCTGTCAGAGCACTTTGAGTATTGGGTTCAGCGTTCCTTAGCTCATCACAGCATTTCAGATGACTGGCTCAGAGTACTGCGGATTTAGGGATTATCAGTATGCCGAGCTGATGCTGGACAGGTCTCACCCCCTAGTACCTGGGAACCAGTTGGCTGCTTTCCCTCAAGGCTGCTTCACCCGTCTGAACTGCTTCCGTTCTGGTGCCAGCAAGTGACTAACTACCTATATACTCTACTGGGTGTTGTAGGCTAACTTTGCGTGTTCCCCACTCCCAAGTGCTGTTCCAGTATTAGCACGCATCTTAGTACTCTGCCCCCAAGCTATGTCCATGACTATAATTGTCCCAACCATTACTTCGTGGGTTTTCCAGTATGGATGCAGCTCGAGTACTTTTTCCAACAATAATAGATTTTCCAGGTACTTTGACATGAGGCATAACTCTCATTGCAACTCTACCTTGCTGCCAGGCCAAGAGGCAGGACGGAGTTGAGGTATCTTCTTGATTCCTGGCCCTCCTGATCTTTTTGATTTCTGAAGCGGCTGGGTAGTCCGGTGCTTCCTCGCTTTTGCAGCTCTGCATTGTGGTCTCGTGCTTCCCCACTGTACAGCTCAGCATGTCATGTGATGTGGTTGAGTGATTGGGTGTGACAGGAAGTTGATCACTGATAAGTGCTAATCTTCTGTTGCTGGAATGATTAGTATCTGGTTTTCAAAACTTTTCTCAGTGAGATGTAGAGAAAAGGGCCTCGGAATTGCTGGCCCCCATGTTTACCACTGGCTCCTAAGGAGCTATTTATCGCGCGAGAGTATGGCAGTGGTGAGGTTTGATTGTGTAGAGTGGTTACAGCTCTGGGCTTATAACCTATTAAAGTTTGTCCAATCACTATCCCTTTATGAGAGACTTCACAAGGAAAAAGAGAGAGAAAAGAGAGAGAGTCAGAGCGAAATGATTTATCGATGATGTGTGATGGTTCAGCTCTAGGTAGACGTGCCATATAGTATTTCCTATTCTATGTTACCGTATTAACTCACTTAAGAGGTCCCCCCTATAAACACCACTGCTATAGGTTGTGACGCACTGGCGCACACTAGATCACTTACAGTTAGCCTGCCGAGTATTTTTCAGATGTCAGGTGATCAGCCTAGGAGGTATCTGAGCTCAGCTGAATAGGGGATACAGCCAGAAGTATCACCAACTATGCGGTATTTCTACAGCTTAAAAGAACAATGTGGCTATCAATCATCAATGATCAAGTATCAGGCTCCAAGCTGCCAGTAGAACTCCTCACGACGATTTTCTCGCAAGCTTCCTTACAGCCCACTGCCGAAATGCCTCAAACCCCTAGCAACCTTTCACCAGTTAAATCCAAACAATGGCCAGGGCCTTGAAAACACCCAATCTCTGTGGCCCCTCACTGGGTTCCTCTGCCAGCAGCCACTCCTTCCAGAGCAAAGCAGAGCAGAACAGTTGAATTTAAGTTCCGAGTATTGTCCTGGGCAGAACACGGACAGGTGGACGACAGAAATGGTGAGAAACAGAAACCTACACGTGAGGAGGTTCGAGTGCAGTTCAGGCTCAAGCAAAAGAACCAGGCAATGAAATTGAAGAAGGTATTCTGCAAGATTATCAGGCAATTACTGTAAATTACTAATCTTCACGGTTTTCACAGAACGAAGCATTGCTGCTTCAGACGAATTAGCATACTGTACGTATACGGTGAAGCAACCCATGGTGGAAGGAACTTCAGAAACAACTATGTGTCGCATTTGAGAAGTGGCAAAAACTGGGACAAATTGTACGTTGCAAGTGGTTTGAACGCACCTCGAAGTGGTTATTTACAGAGATCTATTCCTATTCAACTGTTGAATTCTGCTTTTCAAATGGCTGGTTTTCTCGGTTCCTTCACCACAATGATATCACACTGCTAATCATCACAAACCAAGCCTCGGAAACACTGGCACAGCACTGTAAGATGATCATCAATTTTCTATGTTTCAACCAGCAGAATTCACAACTTCAAGATGCTAGTGAAGATGCTGTCTGCACTGTTGGCCGATATCTCACCTCAAATATCATCAATATGGATCAAACGCCACTACCCTGGGAGTATCTGGAGGGAAGAAGCTACGAAACAAAGGGGAATAAATCTGTATGGGCTAAGAGCTGACAATCTGGATGGGGGAGGGGCCAGACAACAATGCAGTTTACTATATTTGCTGACGGCGTAGCTCGTGTCTTGCCACTCATAATATTCTGAGGAAAAGAGGATAGTAAAACGACAGTCAGACAGCGTGAGGCTTTACAGTATGATCCTCGAGTCATGGTTTCATTTAACAGCAAAGCCTATGCAACTACCATAACGATCCTCCATTGGGTGTTGAAACAACTTCTACCAGAACTCAGCAGGCTGCCTTCTCTGCTCATCATGGATCTTCTCCGCTCGCCTAGGACCAAGCCAGTAAAGAAACTCCTGAAAAAGAATGACGTCACTCTGTAGTTGATTCCTGCTGGCTGGACTGGCATTGTTCAGCCTGTCGATATCTCATTCAATAGGCTGTTTAAGGATATGCTGAAGGAAGAGATCGACAAGGAGTTTGAAGGGGCAGACAACAATATCGATCTAGATGATATCACGGGAAGTAGCGCAGTGGGAGAAATAAGAGTTATGATGACTAGATGTGTTGGTGCGGCTTGGGAAAGATTCTGTCGGGAGAAGAGAGAGGTTATCATTTGAAGCTTCCATTGCATTGGCTCATTTCTACCTATTGATGGGTCATCTGACGGCGAGATATCCATCAAAGGGCTACCGACCCCCCGCCTAATGACTGCTCTGAAGGACTGGAAGACCCAAGGAGCACCCACTGCGGACGATGGTACAGCGAGTTGCAGTGACGACACTGTGGAAGACTCATCACCATCGGATGACGAGTTCGACGTTGAAGGTCAGCCTTCTGCATCAGATGCAACTCAAGGTAAACCTAAGGTACGCGGCATGTCTGGCCATGGCAGGGCAGGCTACGTGAGTTAAGGTTGTGGCCATGGTCGTAGCCATGGCAAGAACCTAACATCTGCTCATCTAGTAGTCCCTTCCACGACGGTCATTGCCACATCCCCAGCCTCACCTCAAGCTGCAGCACTGGTCACCCCCAGCACTGCAGAGCCAGTTGCATGCCGCTGCAATGTAGCACCAGTTATAGGAATGCAGCGAAGTGCTAGGTTGACAGGGAAACCTCAGCACAGTTATGTAATTTCTTTCCCGCAAATTACCAACACTGAAGGTGATGAGGATGAGGATGAAGATGGCTTTGAGTACGACTTCCGTTGGCACAGAGATGGTTTTTAGTTAGATTTGTGGGTGCTATATTGCTGTGTATGTGTAGTAGGTAGATTCTGTGGACGTGGCACTATATTTGCAAAATTCAGTCAAGCGTGATTTGATATTGCGCTAGTCCTTAAGCGCCCTAGCTCGCGCTAGTCCGAGCTAGTACCTATAGCAGCGGCGTTTATAGGGGGACCTCTTAAGTGAGTTAATACGGTATGAAGAAGTATGTAAGAGTAAAGAAGGAAGAATGAGAAAGACGCAGCTATAGAAGAATGCCAAGCCGTCGCACAATGCCTGTCGTGACCTGGGTCCCCTGCCATTGCCCTGGCGTTGCTCCCGATGACGTCAGCGCTGCTACCGTCGGCGTTGCTATGGCGTCGCTCCCGTCGGCGCACCACGCCGGAGCGGTCGAGAAGCATTTCCAACAGCTTGTAAGCCGGGACTCAGGGGAAGTTGCCGACAGACCACGTGTTAAGCGGTTGAAATAGGTTTCCTTTATCTTCCTGTTCTTTCTTTAGAGGATGCACTCTTTCCCCTATGTCCGTGGTTTCTCCCTCTAAGGGTTTTTTACACGGTTACGATGTTTAACGAGGCATCTGAGGATTCTGTTTCTCATCTGATTCCTTTGTTTCACCTTTCTCATTCTCTCTTGTGTTCCTTTGCATCTTCCGTACGAGGGGAAGTGTCAGAATAATGAGCGTCCGGACATGACTGAGTCCCCGAGCAACGGCTCGGGGGGCAGTCTTTGGTCCTTTGTCCTGACGGCCCTCCTGTATATAGAGAGAACTTGCGCCCGCATAATGCTGTAATACAATTATCGATCTACATATTCCAACAAGAGGAGAGGAAACCCAGCATCTATGAGCAGTGCCGCTACATATCTGCAGATCCTCGCCCCCCCCCCTCGCCGAACTCTGCATTTTCCCACCTCTTCACGGACGCCACACCCCCCCCGCCGCCACCCTTCCTGCCGCCACCGACTTTGGGCGCTTGAGGGTGGACGCAACGGGTTACGGCCGTAGTCCCTACTGGCCTGGGCGACCCGGTGCGGACCACTTTGCCCTCCCCCGCCCCCTTTTTTCCCCCACCTCCGACATGCTGCTCGCATTCGCATTTGCGTTGGGGGCATGACGGGAGGCATACAACCCTCCCGGCTCCGCCTTCCATATCGCTCCAGTCCTCAATTTCATCTCCCTCTTTCTCCATACTTGGCGCTGTCAAAACAACACCCTCCATCGCTTCCGCCTCTGCCTCTGCCACTCAGCCGTCTTCCGCTCGCGCTCCTGACTCCTCTTCTCCATTTTCTCCCTGCCCCGGTCGCATTGGTTTCCTGCTCGTCATGCTCCACTGCGCCACCGCGCGTGCCGGGACTGGGCCTCTGCCCGTTGTTGCTGAGGCTGCCTCCTCGGCAGCTGCGTCTGCTGTGGCACCACTACCGAAACCCGACGTGCGTCGCGTGGCGCTGCCGTGATCTCTGGCGATGGTTCTTGGCTCCTGGCTACCTGCGGGGTAGTCCACCGCCTCTCTTTTTCCCCTATACGCGCCGCCACGGCGGCGGCGGCCCCTTCTTCGACTTGTGCTCCCACTGCAACTATCGCCTGTTTCACGGTCCCCATGTGAGCAGACTACACCGCCAGCGCCACTCCCAGCTAGTCCCACTTGGCCGTGACGATCCCCGCCTCAACCGTCGCGGACAGAATCGTGAGCTCCTGGACCATCCTTCGTTCCATGTTGGTGACTGACGCCTGCATTTCTGCCAGGGCTGCGCCGTTGGTGAACCCGTGTGCCGGCGCTGGTGTGGCGCGCGCTCACCTAGGTGGCAGCAGCGCTCTCCCGACCGGCCTCGGCGTGCCGACCGCTAGATATGGCTTTCCTCTTGTTGCTGCTGTTCCTCGGCGTGACCGGGGCCGGGGTCGGGGTCCCCCTGATTGGCTACCGCCGACGCCCACTCGTTTTCCGCCACATCCACCCCTTCCTCCACCTCCTTGCTTCCCTGCATTCCGATCCCCTCCTCCAGGCGGTTCCGGGGTCTCGACGGGGTTCAGGGTCTGCACCGTCCCCACCCGCTGTGGGCTACTCGCCGCCGCCGGAAGTGTGAGCGCGTGAGCCCTCCCCTCATGACCAACCTCCCAGGCGTGCTGAAGATATCGCTGCCGCTGTTGTTGTCGCTGCCGCTCTGCGAAAAATCTTGCGTGCTCTGCTTCTTCCCAGCGCCGGGTGCGACGCACCTGAACTCCGGCCTTCCGGTTCCCTTCGCCATCTCCTCCAGCTCCTCTACCTTACTCTCAATCTCGCTGAGCTCACTCCCACTATTCATCTCCGCCTCCATCATCTCCTCCTTGTCTCCCACAAGTTCCCTCAGAAGAGATCCTTCGTTTTGTTCGATGTCGGCAGCCACCATCGGGGCTACTTACCTCGGTCGCACCGATCTCTCCTTCAGACATCGTGATGTCTGTGAAGCCGAAGTGCGTACGAATTATGGGTGTCAGACGAAAAGCTTTCTTTTTTCTGCGAGCAGTTCGGTATGTCGGTGGTTGGTGTTTTGGATCACAATTGTACGATTGTGGCCGCGTTGGGTTGTGGCGCCGTTGGCCTGCCGCTAACGCTAACCCTATCCGCAAGAAAAACTACATTTTAGACTTTTTTTCCCCAAAATTATGGCATTTAAGACTTTATGATCAAAAACGACTGTGGCATATTAGACGCCCGCCGAAACATAATACGAAGTTGGGATCAAGCAATCCAAAATAAGTACGTGTGAACAGCGAGTTGAACTATCTCATGCGCGCAAATAACAGCGAGCAAAAAAACCCAAAACATAAGAAATCCCCCATAAATGCCATTATTCCCACTCACACTTCCGACTGTGTGCATACAGAACCTCTTGTCCAACTGGACTGCATCAGGTGATCATAGCACACTAATCTTCGCCCCGCGTACCACCCAGTGAAAATGATACTGCCGAAGGACAATCGTCCTTAGGTTAGTCGCGGATGATCACCGAACTAGTCATCGAATAACACTCACAGCGGCTCATCGGACCAGGTAGGCATCCAAATTTAATCGTCGTATTCCCTGTCTGGGTGGAGAATACGGAGTCTGTAGAGTTAGGAACAGTCAGACATTAGTGATGCAAGACAAAGTGGCAGGAATCAAGAAACCAAACTCACATCCTGCAGGGTGCAGCCAGGGGGTATGGGTTAGTATCGCACAGCGGCGTTTTAAAAATTGTAGATATGACTGACCGGCTGCAAGAATTAGCTCTACTTAGCCGGACAAAGAGTACAACAAATAACATCAAGCGGCGGACTCACGGACTATCAGAATGGGCAATTACACGGAATTAGTGACAACTCGTGGAACTAGGACTAGACCAACTCACAGACTAGTTGACAAATCCAAGAGTTCCTCTTTAATCATCAGCGCACGAATCGTGGGTGACAAACTTACTCGCTGGCGAACCAAATCAGGCTCCTGTTAGTTACTATTTAGCGCAGAATGGTCGATGAGAAACTCACTGGCTGGCGAATCGAATAAGGCTCCCATTAGACACGAATCAGTGCAAAATCATCAGCGAGAAACTCACTCGCTGGAGAACCAAACAATCAATATAACATAAGCATTCAACGACACATAAATGAGATGTCCAGGAGAAACGTACGGGCTGAAAGATTAAACCGTTCAGGCTCATGTCAGTCATCAGACAATGTAGACCTCATTACGGGACTCACACTCTGCCGAACCAGCCATCGGGTGAAGTCAGCCACCACCGAGCAGAGGTGATTTCGTTGGTGGGAAACTCACAAACTACCGAACCACACCCTCAGGATCGAGTCAGCCACAATCCAGAGCGGATTCGTTGGTGGGAAACTCACTCGCTACTGAATCACGCCGTCGGGACCGAGTCAGCCGCCATCCAGAGCGGATTAGTTGGCGTGACACTCACCCGCTACCGAATCACGCCATCGGGCTCGAGTCAGTCGCCATCCAAAGCGTATTCGTTGGTGGGGAACCCACCCGCTGCAGAATCATGCCATCGGGCACGAGTCAGTCACCGAGAACGGATTTGTTGGTGGGGACCTCACCCGCTACCGAATTGCGCCATCGGGCTTGAGTCAGTCGCCATCCAAAGTGGATTCGTTAATGGGGATCTCACAAGCTATCGAATCATGCCATCCGGCTCGAGTCAGTCGCCATCCGGTGCGGATTTGTTGGTGGGGAACTAACCGACTACCGAACCACGCCATCGGGCTCGAGTCAGTCGCCATCCAGATCGGGTTCATTGGTAGGGAACTGACAAGCTACCGAATCTCGCCATCGGGCTCATGTCAGTCGCCATCCAGTGTGGATTCGTTGGTTGGAAACTCACAGGCTTCCGAATTACGCCACCGGGCTCGAGTCAGTCGCCATCGCGGATTCCTTGGTGAGGAACTCACAAGCTACCGAACCACGCCATCGGGCTCGAGTCAGTTGCCATCCAGAGCGGATTCTTTGGTGGGAAACTCACAGGCTACCGAATCACGCCATCGGGCTCGAGTCAGTCGCCATACAGGGTGGATTCGTTGGTAAGGAACTCACCGGCTACCGAATCACGCCATCGGGCTCGAGTCAGTCACCATCCAGAGCAGATCCGTTGGTAGGGATCTCACTCGCTACCGAATCACGCCGTCGGGCTCGAGTCAGTCGTCATCCAGAGCGGATTCGTTGCTGGGGATCTCACTCGCTACCGAATCACGCCATCGGGCTCGAGTCAGTCACAGAGAGCGGATTTGTTGGTGGAGACCTCACCCGCTTCCGAATCACGCCATCGGGCTTGAGTCAGTCGCCATCCAGAGTGGATTCGTTGGTGGGGATCTCACAAGCTATCGAGTCACGCCATCCGGTTCGAGTCAGTCGCCATCCGGTGCGGATTCGTTGGTGGGGAACTCACCGGCTACCGAACCACGCCATCGGTCTCGAGTCAGTCGCTACCCAGATCGGATTCGTTGGTGGGGAACTTACCGGCTACCGAATCACGCCATAGGGCTTGAGTCAGTCTCCGTCCATATCGGATTCGTTGGTGGGGAACTCACAAGCTACCGAACCTCGCCATCGGGCTCGAGTCAGTCGGCATTTAGTGAGGATTCGTTGGCGGGGAACTCGCTAGCTACCGAATCACGCCATCGGACACGTGTCAGTCGCCATCCAGAGCGGATTCGTCGGTGGGAAGCTCACTAGCTACCGAATCACGCCCTCGGGCTGAAGTTAGTCTCCAGGTTTCGAATTTTTGAGCAGAAACTGAGAACTCACGTGCTGCATCATTTAGTAATCGGTGAACGTTAGTCACCACTAAACAGAAAGTCGGTTGTCAAGGAGAAACCCACAGGCTGTCACATCAAAGCATCAGACTCCGATCAGTAACTGTTTGGTTATATATTATTTGTGGAGATACCCACCAGCTGTCGGTTGTGCCGTTGGGATCAAATTAGGCACTCTGCGGTTGAAAATTGCCGGCACGAGACTCACCCTCTGCCGAATGAAGTCATCGGGAGTAGTTAGTCACCCTTCAGCCCAGAGTTGTGGTAGCTGCCGACTTACTTACTGTTCGATAGATTCAAATTAGCCTCATGGCGACCAAGAGATATTTTTGTTTTGGAACTTACTCATCTCTGAATTGTGCAGTCGAGTCTAGGTTAGCGGCTGACGATCTGGGCCTGTATCACCGTTGCAGATAGTTACTCGCCGGCTAACATGAAATTTATTCGTTAGCCACGCGTTTGTCACTCATTGGCGTGCAGGGGACGCATGCATGTTATTTACAGCCACTTCACATGCTTTCTTGCCATTATTATCCCTTTGACGTTTGCTGGCTCCTTTCTCCACCAGCAGTCGAGCGATGGCCTCGTCGCAATTCTCCGCTGCATAGTGTAGCGCCGTTCTTCCTTTGTTGTCCTGCGCATTCCTATCCAAATCTCGTTCAAGCAATAGTCGCGTAGCATCCGGGAGTCGTTTCTGGGCTGAAATCATCAACGGCGTCTTACCGTCCGCCCGAACTTGATCCTCTGTGCACGTAAGCAGCAATCCTTTTGCATGATAGAGCTCTGGAAATTGGCCAGCGGCGTTCAGGGTATTGTATTTGATATCCTCGGATACAGCAGTGAAGTAGTTTTCTCCAAGTCGATAATTGAGGAAGGTCCCCAGAAACGATGAGGCTGGAACATCAGTCAACTGTTGGATCAGCGTGGCAACGATTTGTGAGTCCGTGCCGTCCTGGCGGTCCTGATTTAGGCTCTCTTTGATGTGGAAAAGCGCATACTCCATCAATGTCCACTCGTTCAGGTATTCTGCATACGTTCGATAGTCGTTCGGAATCCATCCTTCAACTTTTGAGGAAAAGTCTCGCATCTGGGGGCTCGTGAAAAAAAGCTTCAGGTATCGAACTAACGTTGCGGTTATCACTCTGTTGGCCCCTTTCTCACTCATGTCGAACTTCATATTCAAGGCACCCGGGATGGTCCGGATCAAGAACTCACGAACAGTTTGGTGCATAAACTGAACGGTACGACCTACGAGAGCAGTTAATTTCGTGACAGGGTGCTTTTCCACGAAAGACTTACCTTTCGTTTCCAGAAAGCCACTTCCGCAGTGCTCAATTCGTTTGCCGATTTCCTGTATTTTGTTTCGCTGGAACTTTCGGTAGCGAAGATCGAGGTCGTCCGGCACAGCAAGTGCATCGCGCAGTTCTTCAAGAGTAAGGGGGCGAAGCGAGAAAAGAATGAGTCTGAAAAGCCTTATCCCGAGCTGGATGTCCTGGGGGTTGCTATTCTCTAGTCTGAGGAACATCTCTTTGTAGAAGATCTCGAGTTTCGGGGGGATTGCTTTCAGAAAATCCAAGATTTCGGTATCACTGTACCCGGTTTCCGCATACTGTAGTCCGATTTTGACTAGTTGTACCCATACAAAAACCCCTTCAGCCTGGTCGATAATATAATCTCGGGCTTCTTGAAGAATTTCCCCAGATAACCGAAGATTTTGAGCAAGGAAGTCGTCCGCGAATCTGGAAATGTCGCCCCTATTCTGATCCTGTAGCTGGATAACATGATGGAGGTTCTGCATGTTATCGTTGATCTCGGCAACAGGGCGGCTCGTGAGAAAAACCTTCATTTTGCAAAGATTTTCCTCCAAGCAAAGCTTGTAGAGTAACCGCACGATGTCGCACCTGTCATTTTCGTCGGACTCATCCATGGCGTCAAGAATGAGGTAGAAAGGTTTTGGTGACGGATGGTTGGCGAAAGAGGATAGTATCTCTTTCAGAGAGTCATATGGCCATTCGGAGATATCGGGGCGCCGAAAGTTCCTGAATTCCCGTTGGAAAAGGTAAAAACTCGACTCGTCCTGCTCCAGCATACTGCAGAGAAGTGACCGCAGCATATTCGCATGAGTCGGTTCCAATTTGGTCCCTCGCAAGGTGTAGAAGTAATGGGCCACGATACCGGAACGAGCATTTGGTTCCCTCTCGGCAAGGTGTTTCTTGAAATATTTCGCAAGGGTGCTTTTTCCACTGCCGGGCTTCCCCTTGATGTACAGGAGGCTGGAGGTTTTCGATCGCGACCATTCTTGGTATTCGGGGTGTTCCCAGATCCACCCCAGCGAATTGTGATGCTCTTTGGAAATTTTGTCATACCGTGTATCGTCATGTTTGAGAAGATGAAGATATTCTAGATTACGGGGTTAGCTTGGATCAAGGTGGTAAAATGGGAAATACAAACCTTTTCTCTCCTTGTCGTGTTCGATATAGGTCACATCATGGGGTATGTTCCCGAATGGGCGTTGGCTTGTAAGCAGCACCTCCGACTTTGGCGTTGCTTCCCTGATCTGCTCGAATAACGAACAGGCAATACCCTCTGATGTGCCACTGACAACCAACGACAATTGTTGAATCCCTGCATGCTTGATAGCTTCGCCCAAAGCTTCGACCAGATCATTATCCGGTGCAACTAGTATCTTCTGCACGGTATTGTCTGGAGAATCACCCTCCCGGAAATTAAGCGGTGTTTGCAGGTTCGAGGAGCGGTGGAATTGTCTGTACACGAGGCTGCAGAGAAAGGCTGCAGTGATAGAGTTGGCGTCCCTATCTCTTGCACATACGACCTGATGAAGTAGTGTGTGGATGAGACTGATTGGGCGCCATAATTTTGTCGCAGATGAGCTAAAGAAGTACAACACAACACTGTCGCTGTGGGATGCCTTCCCTTTAGCTCGATCGATGATGTGCCGGCAGAGTTCCTGCCTCCCATGACCGTCTGGTGCCGATACAAACAGCGCTCGTGGAGTGCCGGCCGATTCCCAATCCGTAAAGTCCATGTTTCTAGTGATCCAAAACAACTTTGGCTCGTTGCGGTCAAATGCGGAGATCTTGGATAGGTGCTCGTCCTGATCGACCACAACCAATTGGCTGCGGAGTGTATTCCAATCGACATTTTCTCGAACTAAATGGAAGGTCAGTTCTAAACCAGATGCCTTATTGCAATGAGATTACTTACCCAGATTTTCCACGGACTTCCACGTTCGAATCCCGGCAGCCGAAGAATGAACTGTTACACCACCATGGATTGTTGAGTCTGCGAATTGAATGTGTCTGGATTTGTTGTAGGTAAAAGAGTGCTTTGTCGTGTCCCCACTATCGCTCATGCTGCTTCGGACAGTGGGATCGCGGCTGTCTAATAAGGGAACGATGTGTCGGTATTCCAAGAAGCTTGGTGCGGCGTCTGACTCCAAGTCGATTCTAACTCGCTTTGGTGTTGACTGGCATGCAGATCACTATTAGCCACAGTCCGAGCCTCAAGGTTATCGAGAAGGCAAAGGTAAAAAACTGACCGTCAGACGTGATCTTCCACCTTTCTGCTGGTCTTCTTGCTCGTTCCCGGGGGGATTCGTTTGGTCTTCCCATGGGCGACGTCTCAACCCTTCTCCACTTCCCCAGGCTGCCATCTTGAGATATCCGCAAGGCTGATGAACCGAAGAAAAGAAGAGAAATGGTGTATGGCCTGTGAGTGCAACCGATGGTCGTAGAGAGACAAAGGACTCTATTGTAATCTAGGTGCGGGGGCGATTACCTGCCCATGATCGGCGATCCGTCCTCTACCCATGCTTATTTTACCCGTTCTTGCGAACAATGCTCCTATAAATACGTGTCCGCGAAAGAACGCAGGGTCTTCATTATCCCTGTAGGAAACAACTCCAAGGTCCAATGATATTTTTTGTCTGCCAATAAATGATACCCGCAACTGTGCAGGTTAGCTGGGGGGTGAATATTCACCCACTCGACTGACGCCATCGTTCCAAAAATACATAGGCATGCGGACGTGCGAACATGCAGCGTTTGCAAGTCGCGAGTCGGCCATCCAACCCCCTCAGAGCTGTGATTCCTACCGCACGCTAAATAGTCAGTCCAATCAGCTCCCGTCCGCCTATTTTCTTCGCGACGGTCGTGATCAATAGCAGCCCGATATCACCGAACCCACGAGCCCACCCATACCCCAACCTTTTACCTTCAGTTGTTCGTGTTCAGTGGACGTACCGTCTACTGAAGTGCAATCAGGTGTAAAGGGTTATCCTATCTTCATAGCGCCTCGGTGTAAGGCATCCGAACGGCGTCTCGCATGTGTGCCGCTGCCAGTGTTCTGAATGGTCCGGTCCAGACGGGGATTTGGCAGTCTCGTCCGAGCTCGGGACGGACCGTAGTGAGAATCTCCACCACGATCATGCCGCAACCTCGGGCGAGAAGAGCGACAGAAGGACGACACCACTGCATTCCAGCAGCAGAAAGGTCACCCGAACGATATGTACTAATTTTGTGGCGCCTTGGCAGTCGACCGCTGTCGACCACAGTCTGTCCCGTCCTAGGGCGACTGCCGGCGGGATCAGTCCAGCCCAGAGATTGTACGGACGGCTTGAATCTACGCAGTCCCTTCCGAGGCCCAGGACGGACGGACTGGACTATGCAGAGTACTGGCCGCTGCACCGTCGCACAGCCATTGACGCCTCGACTGGACCCCGCCGACCGTCGTGCTGCTACATACTGTGCCCTTGGCCGTGCAAACGCTGGCAACCATGAATAAATAAAAAATGAAATCCAGGTTTTCTCATTGGACTGCATCGCAGGGTTGAGAGAATGGCGTTGCCACCCATTGATATTAAAGCTCGCAGAATTGATTACTCCGGGCATCACAGTGATCGCTTTGATGATAAGTAGGCTCGGTGGCTCCTAGCATGCAGAGCGATAGTCCGGAATCAGCCAATGACGTGCCAAAAAAAATATTCCCTCTAACTGTTGCTCTGTGTAAGACTGGGAGTCTGGAAGGAAAAGTACCTCTTAATACGCAGTGTTCTCCATACTCCAGTCCGTCCGTCCTGGGCCCTCGGACGGGACTGGGCTGCCTGTCTCCAGTCTGTTCATAGCTAGGACGGGACGGACTATTCCATTCCGTTTGTCCTTGATCTCGGGTGGGACTAAATACAATTTACACCGTCCTTCCAACCTTTGGACTGGGACCGACGGCGGTCGAGAGCCAAGACATCGCGTAAATGGTGATATTTCCCGAACCCAGCTGGATCTGAGTTATCTCATCAACAAGGCCGCCATTTCTAGCGGGAGTTTGGCAGAAGCTGCATTATATGGTTGCAGTCGGGGTGCGAGTCTCCGCCAGAGTAAGACTCAGGGAAACCCTCACCCACCGAGTGCAACTACGTGACATATTACATAACAAGAATACTGCCGTCCGTCCCATAACGTGGATGAGGACGGTCCCCGTCTTCCCCCCATCACAGACTGGACGGACTACCTAAGTACCTTCCTCCACACATCACGAACTGGACGGACTATCCCCGTGCAGTCCGTCCAGAGCTTGGACGAGACTGCCAATATCCCGTCTGGACCGGACTATGGAGAACACTGAACCAGCGATACCGATACAGTCGTGGAAATTCGTGACGATGTCTCCATTCTGGACATCTTCAAAGCGAAGAGGAAGGCAATATTTACTCATATTTGGCTGCTAGAGAACGGTGCTCAATGTGTCGTTGATGGTGTTACTCGGCGGAAATCTCAGCGGTGTAGGTTGATCCTATTAGATTGACATACATCTTATGCTGAAAATCTTCAGGTCCATCTACATCTCGGCCATTGGCCTTTGCTATCGCCACCACCAAGAATGCGATTAAGGATCTACGCGCGAAGCACCACATCGGCGTACTGTAAGCGGACAACTCGCGTAAGGGCCTACATCCTCACTTCTGACGATACGTGCTATGAGCGCAGAGCCCGAGCGTGCGTTCAGCGCAGCTTAAATCACTTTGTCGGACCATAGGTGCTGTATGGAAGATGATGCCATCGAAGCTATTGAGTGCCCAAAGAGCCGGCAGCGAAATGGATTGATTGCAGCCAGTACTCGGGAGAGGTGTCGATTGTATCGTCGGTAGAGGACGAGGGTTGGCGGGTGAGTTGAATAGAGTGACGAACGCGTCAGTCAGGGAGGCGACGGGGACCGTGTCTGCGATGGGCGGAGAGTAAGGCGAGGTTGAGTCGAAAAAAGTGCGTGGTTAGCAGAAGGGGTGCGCAGTGTGGAGAACCAGTTGACGCGTCCATGGAGTTTTATACAAGTGTGCCGAGCTTATTCATTACTGCTCGCATGCAGCCTGTCTCGACTACATATGTACATCATACGGCGGGTGCGAGCACCGGCCTCCGTACGTACATACAATACATACCCACCGGGCGGCCCCTGCCCCCCGCTGGGGATAAGCGAGTGACAGTCCTTACCCCTGCATCGGTGTTTACCCCTCTTCTGCAAGCCGAGCGTAGTTAGATATTCATAGGGAACCTTCCCCAGCCCTATCACCTCGTTCGCCACCACTAGGAAGGACGTCTACGCGAACTGTAGTATATCATAGTACATATGTATAGTACATAGGTACATACATAGTACAACAATCAACTACATACCCTATGTATATAGCGTGTCCCGTCGCGTCCTACGTATGTACCACCCTGGCTGTATGTACCTAGTAGTTAAGCAGTCCGGGCTCCCGTCCCGTCCTTTGGCGCATGTCGCCCGCTTAAATATGCCAGGGGTCCACCCGGCACCGAACCAGTCGGCAACAATAGATGGAGCGGAATTATTATCAAAACTTTTTTATATGGTGGAGGACACCTAGAACCGATGTAAAAACACCCCAACTTTCCTAGCTATCTGTTCCCACAACACCAAAAAAGAAACTTAAATAGCGTTATTATCTGAGAGATAAGTGTGTTAAGATTACGAAAATAACGAGCTTTTGATTTTAGAAAGCGTGGTTGATTTTCCAATGAATTTAGAAAAAAAGTAATTTAGGTGGGGCGCTCCCCAATGTCCCCATACTAGAACCCCTATCAACTTCCTGATTAGGAAGCTGCTAGCTTATTAAGCCACCTCATGCCACCAAATTGTATTGCCCAAATATGTACAAAGTACATACAAACATATCTACCATTTACTTTTATCTACCACTTGATGGTGACTTTTATATACACGGTTCTTGAATGTCTCCGTACCATGTGGCAACCCATCTGCATATGAATCCAACACCCTCATACAGCGTTTGAAATAGCGGTTGACTGAAGCAGACGTAATAGAATAGAGAGCTGTCGGAACTCCCTTCCGCAAGCCATTGAGGGTGTAATCGCAATGTTCTCGTGCGTACTATTTCGCTGTACACCAGAAGTGTTCAATGAAATTCAACTCGCAATGAAACTTAGGGTGAAAGATGACCTCTTGATTACCCGCTTCAAGATCCTCTTATAAAGACCCTTTTTGCTTACGAAAATCCCACTGGGTAGCGCGGAGATTGCGGGCACAACATGCATTACTGAGATCAGGATCCAGTCCACAGCCTGGTCTGCCATGAGAGGTATAACAGCTTAGGAGAAACTTTCTGCCATCTTTTCACCAGCCTTGGACAGGCCAAAGCCTTCGCTTAGTGAGGACCTGTTTGATTCCCTTCGCTTCACCACATTTTTCGAATTCAGGGTAGTTCGTAGGAAATGACATTGTTTGAGAAAGGTTTCGGTTGTAGTCCCAGGTCTCCTTCATATGGGGCTGTTGTCCTCCAAAACCCAAATTCATACGTGTGACAACTAATACGTCAAGATCATAGGCACTATGGTTGGTTGCATTATCGAATGCCCATACACTCTGGCAACCAGGAAATACGTATTGGAAAATCGGAAGTGCAGTGGATTTGGCATGCTCAACCATTCGTTCCCCAGTCCAGTAATTACCCTTATTGTATTCTAGATACTCAAAGGCATCACGGACTGGAGACCTATCCCTCTTTTGCCACATCGGGTTTCATAGTAGTTCGGCATCAAAAACAGTATTTGGAACTTGAAGTGGACCTCCAGAAGTCAGAAACGCAGAAACCATGATGCCTTGTCCCTTGTTGTTAGGTCGTAATGGTGGCTTGTCCTTCAACCATATCCGTCATTTTCCATCGTTGGCATTGAAAGTCAACTCATCGTGTGTGACAAGAACCCGTGGCTTCTTGCCTTCAAGTAATCCTATATATTTGTAATTAACATGCTGTTATTACAAGAAGAAATGAATGATATACCTGGTGGTTTCTCCCAAGTACCATCTTCGTTGAAGATTACCATCTGGCACTCTAACTATTTCCAACGGAGAATGAACATATTTCACACGGTAGTCTACCACATCTTCTAGCTCATGTCCATCGATATAAACTCCTTTCTGAACAACCCCATAGTGAAATCCCATTTTATTCAGCCAGCAACGGATTGTACGGGCACGGATTTGATGACTGCATCTGCTGGTAGCTGTGGCACTACTATTTTCTGTAGTTGAAGATTCCAAACAGTCGTGTATTGCATGTTTAGCCTGCTCTGAATCCAGATATTCACCAACTACCTGAGCCAGCCTGTGTGCCGTGATTTCTACCACTGTTAGTTTTTATTTATTATATAAAAAGGTTGATGACATACTTTCGCCCATGCCAGCCAGCCATTCCTGGACCACAATTTGTACTCGTTCATCATTAAACCAGGAGCCAGTTTTTGCATAACATCCTCTCCTTCCTTCTTCAATTTTCCCCTCCAGGATTCATTGTAACTCCCAAGTAACCAACTTTTGTGCAAAGTATAACCCCTTTCCAAAACATCTAGCCACTACCTACGCCATCTCCTACCGAGTCTCCCCTAACTTCCGACCATTTTGCACCTTGAACAAGCAAAGAACAGCCCAATGTCAGATAATGTTCTAGGGGAGTACATCTGCTGTCTTTTTGGATCTCAATTTCTTTTCCAGCACAATCATGGCATTGGTGCACTGTGCTTACGAAATTTCCTGTCGTAACACCTCATTCTGTCCTACAGACCCCTCACCACTGGTGGATACTGAATAGTGTTCTGCTTCGGATATTATAGCAGGGTCTGCATCAGGAAAAATAAAATTGTGTCCAGAACGTCTGAATGCACCAGACGGTCGAGACGTACTGGATGCAACCTCGCTAACACAGACGCAGCTTACTATGGTGTGGGGTGTCCGAACGCAGCTACCACAGTGGTGTGTATTCGGACGCAGTATGCCAGGGCACCGTGTGTTTGGACGCAGTGCACCAGGGCACCATGCATCAGGACGTAGCTGGTACGGCATATACACAAGTTCCGGACGAGGAGTGTCAGGGCATTAACCTTCTGGATGCAGCGCATGTGTTCCAGACGCAGGGTGTCAAAGCAGATGGCATCTGGATGACACCTGCCATGATACCACGTGTCCAGACGCAGCTGTCAAGGCACAACACATCTAGACGCAGCTGTTAAGGCACAACACGTCCAGACGCAGCTGTCAACGCACCACGCATCTGGACGCGGCTGCTGCGACATATGCCTTCCAGACGAGGAGTGTTATGGCAATCGAGCTCAGAACGCAGCGTGTGTCTTACAGACGCAGAGTGTCAAGGCAATATTCTTCCGACTGAGCGTGTCAAGGCCCATGTCTGGATGACACTTACAATGGCGCACGACACATAGGTAACTGAGCGGTCACGGTGGTAGCATCCAGACGCGACTGTCAGGGCACAGTACACTACAGCGAAGACAATCAAACAATTGTGACACAATCCCGTTCTATTGATGACATTTAATGTACATCTATTTACCACACTTCGCTTACCCTGTGCAAGCACCCAGCTGCGTCACATCCAATAATGATGCCGGCCGGAAGGACAATCGCGAATAAGACACTGCGAGAAGATCGACAAAATTTTGTGATTGTTTGCGCATCTTTTAGTGGGACAGACGAAGGAGGAAGTTGTATAATACGACGTAACTAGTACGATGTCGATGAGAATGGGGGTGAGGATGATGCTGCCTGCAAGGATAATCGCGAAAAAGACATGGTGAGAAGAGCAACGTGCTTCGTGAGATTGTTAGCGCAGCTCTCTAAGTGACAGTGGGAAGTTGTACAATACGATGTGACGAGTACGATATCGATGAGGATACTGGCGGCATGGATGATATCGGAAGGACACGATGAGTACGATGTCAGGATGGAGGTGAGGATGATGCTGGCTGCAAGGAGAATCGCGAATAAGACACAGTGAGAAGATCGACGCGCTTCGTAAGATTATTAGTGCAGCTCTCTAAGTGACAGTGGGAAGTTGTACAATATGACGTGACGAGTACGATGTCGATGAGGATGCCAGCATCGTGGATGGCATCGGTAGGACGTGATGACTACGATGTTGATGAGGATGGAGGTGAGGATGATGCTGGCCGCAAGGACAATCGCGAAAAAGACGCAGCGAGAAGACCGACGTACTTCGTGAGATTGTTAGTGCAGCTCTCCAAGTGACAGACAGTGGGAGGTTGTACAATACAATACGACGCGATGAGAAAGATATCGATGAGGATGCTGGCGGCATTGATGGCATTGGAAGGACACGATGAGTACGATGTCAGGATGGAGGTGAGGATGATCCCAGCAGCAAGGACAAACGCGAATAAGATACAGCGAAAAGATCGACGTGCTTCGTCAGATTGTTAGCACAGCTCTCCAAGTGACAGACAGTGGGAAGTTGTACAATACAATGCAGCACGATGAGTACGATGTCGATGAAGATGGCGGTGAAGAGTTTGCCGCAACGTGGATAATAGCAAGTAAGATACGTCGAGTGCGATGGGCATATGATGAAAGGTGAAGAAAAAAGGGGTGGAATTGCAGCCCGTGCCATCGTATTTTGGAAGCGGAGCTGTGGTAAGTGTGCGGAGCTGTGGTAAGCGTGCAAAGCTGTGGTAAGTATGCCAAACCATACGAAAGTGCAGGTGCTAGCAAATGCCACTGAAGTTGCATGTGAAATCACTCACAATGCGCGAAACTGGTTATGTTGCAATATCTCACTTGTTGCTTAGTCATGGCAGGTATGGGCCTACCCCTATATTCTCCTTTCTCTCAAGGCTTCAGCCATACTTAGACAATACACACGTTCATCACTTTCAACAGGTTTATCAGCAAAAAAATGGAAAGTTGAAGTATATTGCTTTTTTTTACAGGTGAGACATAAATTTGAACTAATATTTCTCGAGGTTTCAGCTAAAAATAAAGCACTTTGTTTTTTTAAAATTCTTATGGGAGCAAAATATAACTTCACCTCTTATGGGAGTTAGCGATGCTTATGGGAGCTACAGGAGCTACGGGAGCTCCCTAGGAATTCTGAATTTTTTTGCTGAAAGTTATGAGCCCAGCCCAGCGCCTTATCCAAAACCACTGCAAAATAACCTCCCACCGCAAATAACCTCCCACCGCAAATAACCTCCCACTGCAAAATAACCTCCCACCGCGAATAACCTCGATCCCCTATTACTGTCCCCAACAAACTTGCCTATTAGCCAATATGGTTGAAATGTATAACTCAAAGTACAGATCCATTGAGAAGCTCACCTCAGACAATTATAACACCTGGAAACTGTGTATTTCAGTAGTTCTCTCAGCAATACTTGCCTTCAAGATTGTCACAGACGAAGAAGTCGAAGATGATCTCCCTATCGGAAACTCCCCAGCAAACATCGCCAAACGCGAAAGCTATGAGAAGCGACAAGCTCTAGCCGCCACCGCAATCCTGCTCTCCTGCAACCCCGAGGTCAGAATCCACCTATTCGGTACTACCGATGCGAAAGTAATGTGGGATAGGCTCACAGAGCAACTAAGCACCTCATCCTCACTTGGCCGACAAGTCACAATTGGCAGTAATTTCTTCAAGGCCTGTCCAAAGGCCGGCGAGAGTATCGCAGTATATCTCTCACGTCTGAACGACATTAGAGTCCAATTTGCTGGGACAGAAGGAGCTATACCTGACACAAGGTTTCTGTACCATATCTACCTTACAGCTCCAGAGGAATACCAGCCAATGCTCAAAACGATGCAGAAGTTGCCGGCGGGTATAGCTACTATCGAATCTGTATCTGAAGCTCTCCGAGATGACGAGCAGAACAAACTGGCCCGGAAGGCCAATGAAGACAGAGTATCTGGTACAGCACTACTTGCTCGTGGAAGAGGAGGAAGAGGAGAAACAAGAGGTGGAAGAGGAAACCAGAACGGAGGAAGAGGAGGAAGAAGTGAACGAGGTGAAAGAAGTGGAAAAGGACGAGGAAAGCAGCCGGAGTAGAAGACTCAACACTGTGTCAACTGCAACATGAGCAACCAAAGTACTGAAAACTGTCGCAAGCCCCCGAAATCGTCCAAGCACTCATGCAACACCGATAATGACATTGTCTGCTACCACTGTGCGGAAGTCGGCCACCCCAAGAAACTGTACCCCGTGTGGAAACGAGTACAAGAGACCTTCAACAATCGCAACTCCGGAAGAGCACTACTTGCAAACGACAACTCCCAAGCACTTGTTGTGGCAAACCGAACGCAAGGTCATGATGAAGATTTTGATTGACTAGCCGACTCGGTGGCCTTACTCGGTACGATGGCCAGTCCTGCTGCCATACTCAATTCGGCCTGCTCCGTTGGGCGTATATGGATGCCCAGACCGATGGACTCAGCTGAACCTACATGACTCGGCCACTTCACACTTACCTTGGAAGCACTGTCAACTATGTGGATAATCGACTCCGGTGCCTCCCACCACATGTACAATGGACCCAAGTCAGCATACCTCACCTACCGTTACCTACTGCATCTAATCAACATCAAGTTGGGAGACGATACCTGTGTTCGAGTAACCCACTACGGAGAACTGTTGATTCATAAGCATCGGATTGAAGCATTGCATACACCTACCTTCCAATACTCACTGCTATCTGTCAGCGAATTCAGTGATCAACGCTATATCGTCACATTTGGGAACAACAAATACCTTATAACCGATGGCAAATGGAATATTGTTGTGAGTGGCACCAAAAATGGAAGACTCTTTCAGGTAGACAAGGACTGGATAGCCCTGTTGAGCACTCACGAGTTGGCGCCGGCCGCTCACACCGTCCGAGATACCACTCATGAGTTGGCACCGGCCACTCACCCCATCCGAGATGCCACTCAACCCAATTGAAGCAGCCATCAGAAAAAGTTATCGCTCCAAGACTCCCAGCTTTGGCACAGATGTCTAGCCCACGCCAACCACACAGTTATGGAATCTCTAGTTGACGGCTATACCCATGATGACCAGATATGTGAAACCTGCGTCCTAGCCAAGCATGAACGGAAGATCATTCGGATACTGGTACAGCGCACTACTACTCCTTTTGAACTTGTATATTCCGACACCTGTGGACCATTTGCTACCAAATCTATTGCAGGGGCAACCCACTTCATTGTCTTTATCAATGACTTCAGCCAATATGCCTATGTCTACCCTCTGCTCAACAAGCTGGCTGGGACATGCACCGGAATCTTCCAGCTCTTCCAGAAGAAGGTCGAGAACTGGGGATACAACATCAAGAGATTTTGCTGCGACAACAGTCGAGGCGAATACAACAATAGACTATTCCTCAGCATCCTAGCGGCAGGTGGAATAAGCTTTAAACCGGCACCTCCCTACACTCAGCACAAGAACGGCATTGCAGAGCGAACTATCAGTGTACTCATGAGGAAGGCGAGGTCCTTGCTATTGGATTCGCGAGCACCAACCGAGTTCTGGGCGGAAGCTATCGGTACGGCCACCTACCTGCATGCAAAAACACCGAACCGCGCCGTAGACGGCAAAACACCATACGAGCCACTTCATAAGCATATGCGACTTGCCACCGGAAGTGATTATGTCGCCGACGAACCATCAAGCGACAAGCCACCACTCCAGCACCTTCGCCATTTCGGGTGTGTAGCTTACAAGCTCATACCAAAACAACAAAGGGTGGATGCAAAGATGGGAGCTCACTCCAAGAAGTGTATGATGCTTGGATATGTACACAATACCACCAAGATCTGGAAGCTGTAGGATCCGGAACAGATGAAGATCACACAATGTTCGGGCATCAAGTTTGACGAGACGAAGAACTTCCACACCGAGGAACGCCTAGTACTGGCAAACGAGAAAGATGTGCTCGGTCTTCCGGAGGAAGAACCCATTTTTGCTGAAGACCGAATCACACTACCACCAGCATTGCAAGGACACGCACCAGCGTTGAAAGGACACGTACCAGCAGTTGAACACATGCCTGATAAGGCTGTCGCTGCCTCAGAGTATGCATTTGATGAGGTCGTACCCGTACCAAAACAGTTGGAACCAGAGAGACTGGAACCGAAGAGCTCAGTACAGTTGGAACCAGAGAGACTGGAACCGAAGAGCTCAGAATGGTTGGAACCAGAAAGACTGGAACCGGAAGGCTTGTGCCCTCTGAGCACTGCGGGTGGCCTAGCACCACTATGTAGATCTATGAGAATGAAGACACAGAAATCCCAGGGAAATGCCCTTATGGCAGATCGATCCGGCTGAGGCACCACTCACAGGACCGCGCCAGCCACTCTCCCTGGCCAAGACGCCGGCCGAAGAACACACACAACAGACTCAACAGAGGACCCCGGATCCTACAGAGATGCAGTGAATAGCTCACTGAACAAGCAATGGAAAGAAGCTATGCGTCAAGAGTATGCCTCACTGATTGAGAATAGTACCTTCACTCCCATTACCAACACAAATATTTTGAAGCCTATAGGCTGCAGATGGGTATACAAGACAAAGCAGAATCCGAACGGTACAATCAAATACAAGGCATGTCTTGTGATCAAGGGCTAGGAGCAGATCCACAGTGTCAACTTCGATGAAACCTACGTGCCAGTCGGTAAGTTGATTACTCTTCGGTATCTGCTGAGCTTTGCAGTGCAGAACAACTACAAGATCGATCATCTGGACGTCGTTACCGCTTTCCTCAATCCCGAGATAGACACCGAGGTCTACATGCAACTACCAGAAGGTATTGAGTGGCTCGAGTCCACAGCCATACTCAGCAGTAATCGCAATTGCTTCCTACACCTTAACAAAGCACTATACAGTCTACGACAAGCACCGAGACTCTGGCATCAGGAAATTGATGGATTCCTGCAATCGATCGGATTCCACTGCTCCCACCCAGATATAAGTCTTTACATTCGGAACAATAGAGTGTTAATACTCTTATACGTCAACGACATACTCGTGTTCTACGCCGAAGAGGCATCGGAGAAAGCTCAGGAAGTTAAGCAACGGCTTATGCTCCAGTACAAGATGTCGAACCTCAGACCGACCAATCAGTTTCTAGGCTTAGAAATTGATCGACTCGCAGATGGAACCATTACCCTCAGTCAACCTGGTATATATTGACAATTCTTGCCCACTTCAATATGTAAGATGCAAATTCAGCCCCGACTCCACTGCACCCAAAGAACCGACTCAATATCGACACTTCGGATACGGAGGAAGAAGTGGATCAAGCCACTTACCAATCAATCGTTGGGAGTCTTATGCATGCCACTATTGGTACTCGTCCTGATATTGTGTTTGCGGTCGCAGCACTAAGCCGATACGATGTGAAACCCTACCATGTCCACCTGACAGCTACAAAGCGAGTCCTCCGATACCTCAAAGTAACAGCCGACGCCAAACTCGTCTTTCCCAGCATGACTTCGACAGAGGCATCACCTCTAGTCGGATATACCAATTCGGACTTCGCTGGCAACAGAGCAGATCGGAAGTCACAGGGAGGCCACATCTTCAAGGTGTACGGAGCCTCCATTTCCTGGCTCTCGCGCAATCAAGAACTAGTCGCATTCTTTACCACTGAAGCCGAGTACATTGCTTGCTCCGATGCAACCAGAGAAGCAGAGTGGCTGGTATGACTGCACAAGGACGTTACCAGTGAGACTGTAGTTCCAACGATCTACTGCAATTCCAACGGCACGTTGAAAACGATCTATTCGGGAGTCTCAAGCCCTAAGACCAAGCATATCGACATCTGGTACCACATCAGTCGCGACCGGCAAGAGTGCGGAATAGTCAGCTTTACTGACATCTCCACCAATGACAACCTGGCCAACATCATGACCAAGGCTCTCGGTCCCGAAAAACAGCAACACTTTGCTATTGGTATCGGCCTACACTCGAAAAATTGAAGGTTTTATTGGTTTTATTGGTTTTATTGGCTTTACTGGTTTTATTTGTTTTACTGTTTATTCCTGTACGGACGATTGGAGTTGGCACTCTTTCCTACTAGGTTTCTCCCACTGGGTTTACTGCATAGGTTTTAATGAGGCCAATGGGGAGTATTGGGTATATGTTCTCTCGTTACTTATATGTGCTTGCTGCTTTGTTTTTCATGGAAATACGGGACGCAGCAAGGGAGGAAGTGTTGCAATATCTCACTCGTAGCTTAATCACGGCAGGCATGGACCTACCCCTATATTCTCCTTTCTCTCGAGGCTTCAGCTTTACTTAGACAATACACACGTTCATCACATTCAACAACCTTCAAGGCCATAACTATACTAGAATAAGGTGATTTAGGCATTGGAATTGGTCTCTACAATAACAGTTTACCCACTCTGTGACATTCAGCTGAATTCTGATGTTTTTAATTTGTCAACATGGTATTCAAAATTCCAGCTGCTTTTCATGGTCTGAGTCTGGCAAATGCAATACCCACCGACACTGAATATTTGTGTACTTACATGGTTGTCTATATATGCATTCTCGTGAGCCAGAGATATTTACATCATCTAATTTGCTCCAACCATCCCCACCCATCACTGATTTCCTAGTGAGTAGTATTGCATAGTCATATCTCATTTGAGGTGACTTGTCATTCAAAGTTTTTAGTTAGTTAATTTAATCAATTGACTAGGTAGTCACTAAAAACTGGAGGCTCTTTATTTTCCTTTTTGTGCATGTTCACTTTTGAGTGCAGTATTTTTTCAGATCCATGACAGAACAGAAGTAAATTACTTCGCTGTATAATGTTTCTTGTACTGGTAACACAACTTTATTTGCTGTTATTTACTTAGGCAGTGGCACTGTACTAAGAATTCACTTACTCACTACATTTCCGTATTCTTTTATGATCAGAATCGCTGTAAATATTTAATTACTCTATATTTACTGTGGCGACAACTGTATTTACTGTCTTTAAGTTTACAGCTGGTGATACCAAATCATTCTACACCCTCTCTCCCAATAGCCTGCCAGACAAATTGCTTGTCGGCTTGTGCAATGGAATACTTGTTGGCCCACTTGTTGGATCGTTTGATGGCTGGTCTGATTCATTGATCGACAGCTTGCTCGTTCCTTTTACTTGGCAGCTTCTTGCCTGATGGCTTGCCCAATGGGTTACTTGTCAATTCCCATCAGATCGCTCGATGCTCAAAGGTTGATGTCTGATACCATTGAGAGCATCTCTCATGGCGAAGTATGGTGGTAGTGGCTCGCAGATATACCTCCATCCAGTTACAATTTGTGGGGTGTTGGCCATGTTGCAAGATTTCTTGGGCAGGATTGCAAGGTTCTTGAGTTTTCGAGGTCTTTGGATTGCATAGTTTCGTGTTTTAGGTGATGCAAATTTAAATATCTTGACAGGTTGGTCATTATCGGCCTCCGTAGTTCTAGGTTAACTGGGAAAATCCTTCTGCCACCAGAGATTACATCACTAAACAAGCTCAAAGGGTGTTCATATGGGTGGAACTCATTAAAGAAGAAATCCAGCATGCCAAAACCAGTGGCAGTAATGTCGAGATCTTGAAACTACTGAAGGGATTTACTTGGGAACTAGAGGAGCTGCACAAGTATGTTTGACAGACTAGAGGATTGCAAAAACAACTGCGACATCCAGGATGTGATAAGCTCTTCAGATTCGTTCTTCTCATGCTTTGCCTTCTTACTCTTCAAGAACTATGCGATACACTTGCAGTGCCAGATGATCGCAATCCCGACCATGAACTGCTTGCTCAAAATGAGATGTGTGGTATTGGCAAGTGAATTGTGAACTGCAGAAGTGGCTTCTTGGAAATCAAAGGCAAGCCTCCTTGATAGAGCACTGTATCACGAACTGGCTGCTTCAGGGGTCAGTGCATCAGCAAAAAATTGAAAAATGATCCCAGAGCTCCTATTGGCTCCTTCACTCCCGTAAGAGCAGAAGTTATATTTTGCTCCGGTAAGGATTTGAAAAAAAAAAGTTGTTTATTTTTAGCTGAAACCTCGAGAAAAGTTAGTTCAAATTTATGTCTCACCTGTAAAAAAAGCAATATGCTTCAACTTTTCATGATTTTGTTGATGTGGTGGCTAACTCGAGTGTGGTGATGTGAATCGGCAGGAAGTGAGTTGCTCATTGATGATTCTGCACTGCAATGTGGCTAATGCGGACCTGATTACCTTTCATCTGTAGACAGTTGGTTGTGTGTCAATGATTGTACGTAAATTGGTGATCAACTGAAGCATGATTGTCTGGATTGGTTGCCGGTTTTGATGGTTTAATCATACTCATATTCGATCTATTTAGATCATGGTGGTGTATATTTTTACCCGTTTTTCCCCATCTGCAGTCCGTGTCGTGGTAGTACATTGCATACTCCCCTTTTACCCTTGACCCAGGACTGTTCCAAGAATATGCAAGGTGCACCAAGAAAATAACAAATGAGAGACAAAGGGAAACACAAAGGAAACCAACCCCCAGAGGCCTACTCCTCACCTGCAGTTGCCATGAAGGGGGGTATGGGTTGGAACAGCAGTGGCTCCCCCCCATCACCCAAATCCCCCCTGACTTCTCCGTTTCTGCCGCCGCCTGCTCCTCTTCCCACTCCCAGTACTCCCGGGACTCCCACTCGAAGACCTTGCTTATGGCGATGCACATCAGCAAAAAATTTCAGAATTCCTAGGGAGCTCCTGTAAGTATCGCTAACTCCCGTAAGAGGAGGAGTTATATTTTGCTACCGCAAGGATTTAAAAAAAAAGTGCTTTATTTTTAGCTGAAACCTCGAGAAATATTAGTTCAAATTTATGTCACACCTGTAAAAAAAGCAATATACTTCAACTTTCTATTTTTTTGCTGATGCCTTCTTCCAGTGGCAGCACCAGCCTTTTCACCTCCATGGTGGTGAGGATTTCCAGTACTGCCTGCTGAAGGGTGGCAAGAAGCATGTCATTCCAAGAGGTGTGGAGGCGGCTTCTTAAGGAAGTCCGCCGCCAGCACCAGTATGCTCGGTGACTATCTGCCACGAGCCCTACACACTTGCACCGACCCCACACACAACAACCCTAGACACCCACGCTAGCGTGGTGTCCACCGTGCTGGGAATCCTCCTCCTACAACCACTCCCGTCTCAAGAAAACAAAAGCCCCCTCTGAAGCAAAAACAATGGAAGCAAACAAAACCAACACCTTCCCATGCCCAAAGAAAACACCGTTTTCCGCCTCATCCCATCCACTGCTAGACGCGTAAACCGTTCGCAGCGTGGTAATCGCGAAGTAGCTCGTTGCTGCCGCCCCTCAGGTTTGCCAACGGCTCCCACGAGGTATCTGCGTAACCGACCCACTTGACCAGATATTCCAGGTCTCGAACCGTAGCGCCCCGATGCTCCAGGATTGATTCGACTTCATACTCTGCAGCTTTGGCAGTTGAGAGTAGTGGTGGCGGCGGCGGGTGTTCGCGACTTCTATCGACCCTGGATAGCTTCAGCTGGGAGACATTGAAAACGGGATGTAAGCGCCAGTGTGCTGGAATATCCAGGACAAATGCATTCTCGCCTGCCTTTCTCAGAAGGTTGAAAGGGCCAGCATATGGATGCTGGAGCTTGCGGGAGTTGTTGCTGTCACTGGCCATTCCGGTCACATTGGCATAGCCGACTGGCAGTAGCCTTGTGTCTAGAAACACCTCGTCTCCCACCCTGAAAGGGTGAGCCTGCCGCTTCTCGTTGGCCTCCGCAGTCATCGTCACCTGTGCCTCCTCCATCCGTTCCCAGAGCATTCTGAGTATCCTTGCCATTCTCTCTGCGTAGGACTCATCTGATTCGCGACCAGGAGTCGGCAGGCTGGGTGCCAGGAGATCCAGTGGCAGCCAGGGAATGTAGCCAATATCGGCCTCGAATGGTGACATGCCGATCGCCTTATGTCTTGCTGCATTGTAGGTGAATTCTGCTAATGGCAAGAGTTGGGACCATTGCTCCGGGAGTGGCAGTTGGGCAATGTATGCCTTCAAAAATGTTTCCAAGGTGGCATTTACCTTTTCCGCTTGTCCGTCTGACTGTGGATGGTAGGCTGTCGACATTCGCAGTTTAATGCCGAGTTGTGCGCAGAGAGTCCGCCAGAATGCTGATGTGAATCTGGTGTTCCGGTCTGACACGATTGAAAGCGGAATCCCCCGGTTTTGGACATATCCTGAGATAAAAGCCTTTGCGAACTTTTCAGCGGTCAGCTCGCACTCCCTCACTGGGATCCAATGGGCTCTTTTGGTCAGGGGGTCGATGATGGTTGCCACCGCGTCATATCCATCCTCTGATGCTGGAAGCTTGGTTATGAAGTCAATGTTGACTCTCTCGGCACGTCCTGAGGGCACTGGCAACGCCTGTAGTAGGCCATAAGGCCTTGCATTCTTGTGTTTCACCCGGTGGCAAACATCGTATCCTGACACCCATTCCACAATTGAGTCCGTCATTCTCGGCCAGTGGTAGCGGGCTGACACCGCTGCGGTGGTCTTCTCGATACCCACATGGCCACCTCCCAATATTGCGTCGTGGACTTCCCGAATGACATCAGAACGCAAGCTTTTTGGGATACACAATTTGCCTCCTGATGGCTTGTGGTAGAGTAGTCCGTCCTGGAGAGAATAAGACTTTGCCCTTTCCTTTGTCCTGCGAGTCCTCTTGTTGTCCTTTTCCCCACTACTCTGGCCGTCTCGTAGGTACTCGAAAACTGGACCGCGGATGACATCTTCTTCATATCCCTTTCGGACATCATTCAACCATTCTTCTGATGCCGAGAGCCGAAGTTCGATGGCGTTTGCTTCAGCTAATACCGGTTCTTGACGAGTGTACGCAATCCTACTGAGTGCGTCCGCAACAACGTTTGCGGCACCTGGGAAGTACTTGATGTCGTAGTCGTGCTGTTGAAGCTTGTCCAGATGGCGCCACTGACGGCTGGAGAGCTTGTTCTGTCCCAGGATGTGCTGCAGCGCTGCATGGTCGGTGTAGATAGTCGTACGCCGGCGCCCATGGACATAACATGCCCAA
>Ga0307508_10000819_pt1 | contig 36305 bp, 45 predicted proteins | sample 9_EM_MG_FD_203089 | JGI IMG/M metagenome (GOLD analysis project Ga0307508, IMG submission 203089) | Populus trichocarpa ectomycorrhiza microbial communities from riparian zone in the Pacific Northwest, United States - 9_EM | ecosystem: Host-associated > Plants > Roots > Unclassified | place...
CAGCGGAACATTGAGTGGGACCTGCACAGTAGATGGCGTGGGAATTGCGCAATGTATTCGGCACGGAATTGCAATGGCCTGACACCGTGGGACTGGACTGGCTGGGGGCGTAAGTGAGCTCAGGAGAAGCTAAAAAGGATCCCTTTTTTCCCCTGGAGTCTCTTTCCCTGCGGCTTCTTGCAATTCGCGTTCCTCCCCTCCGCCCCTGCGCATCGCACTTCGGTACCTTGTCCATCCAGTCTGTCACTCATCCACAGCCCAGCATGTCGACCGATGCGACGAGCCCCACGGTGAAATCAATCGTCATCATCGGCGCAGGAATATCCGGCATCATCCAGGGCGCCGAAATCCACCGCAAGAAGGTCATCGAGAACCCCGCCGAGGAGATGATCATGTTCGACAAGTCCAACGGCTTCGGTGGGGTCTGGTACGCCAACACTTACCCCGGTGCTGCATGCGATGTCGTCTCGCACCTCTACAGCATCTCGTGGTTTCCCAACTATAGTACGTTTTACCTGCCGTCACACCCGATCACTCTCACGGTTTTGCTCATCCGACAGCTTGGTCTCGGAGATACTCGCCGCAGGACGAGATCCGGAGATACTACGACCGAGTTGCGCGCTACTACAACCTCCACAAGTCCGTCGCGTTTGGACACACGGTGCTCTCGGCGATATGGGATGACGCCACCCTCCTGTGGAAGGTCAGCGTGCGCAACGAAGCAACCGGCGAGACACACTACTACACCGCTCCCGTAGTGATCTCGGCCATCGGCCAGCTGAATCGCCCCAAGCGCGCGCGGATCCCCGGTGCGGACGCATTCACTGGCCCACAGTTCCACACCGCGGAGTGGGACCACAGCGTCGACCTGACGGGCAAGCGCGTAGCCATCATCGGCACGGGACCCAGCGCCGGCCAGGTGATCCCGTCCATCGCGCCGCAAGTGAAGTCGCTCCACGTCTACCAGCGATCTCCGCCGCACGTCCTGCCGCGCCAGGACTACGAGTTCTCGACGATGATGAAGGCCGTCTTCCGCCGGGTGCCGTTCGTGCAGTGGTTCCACCACCTGTACCTGTACGTCGACCAGGAACTGATGCCGTACCGCGCGGTGCACTTCCCCAGCAAGGAGAACGGGCTGGCCACCATGGCTGCGCGGGCGCACCTGGAATCGCAGATCCCGCCGGAGCGGCAGGACCTGCGCGAGAAGCTCACGCCGAACTACGCTTTCGGATGCAAGCGTCCGCTCTTCCAGGATACCTTCTACCCGACGTTCCTCCGCGACAATGTCAACCTGACTACCGCGCCGCCGCTCAGGATCACAGAGGACTCGATCGTCACCGCCGAGGGAGAGGTGAAGATCGACGTCATCATCTGGGCCACTGGATTCCTGACGCAGGACATGCTCGGCCACATCGACATCCGCGGACACCAGGGGGTCTCTCTCCGCAGCCAGTGGGGGTTAGTGCTCCTCTTCCCCCTCCCCCTCCATGCACCCGGATAAACCCCCAGCTAACATCCGCGCTCTCGCGCAGTGAGCACGCATCCGCGTACCTTGGCACGAGCACGCACAACTTCGCGAACTTGCTCTTCGTATACGGACCCGCGACGGGGCTGCTGTGGGGTAGTCTGACGTTCATGTTCGAGACGGAGGCGCTGTGGAACGTCAAAGTGTGTCAGCGGGTATTTTCGGAGGCGCGACAAGGCCGGCGCGTCGCATTCGCGGTTAAGGAGGAGCACGAGCGGAAGTACAACGTCGAGATCCAGGAGAAGTTCAAGTCGCTCGCGTTCAACGACAAACGGTGCACGAGCTTCTACAAGAACTCGCAGGGAACCGTCACTACGAACTTCCCCTGGAGACTCGTCGAGTACTGGAGACGCCTCCTCTGGGTCGAGTGGGCTAAATACGAGAAGTGGGAAGTTGCCTTGTAAAAAGGAAAGAAGAAAAGAAAAAAAAAACAGACGCAATGCAGGGTAAGGGAAGGAGCGGGTTTTGGCTGTGTACATATACATATTGCTTTCTTGCGCTCGTCTTGTTTGCTTCCTCCTCTCTGATCACTTTTTCTTTCAGCGCGACGGTGGATTCCATGCTTTACGTGTGTTTGTGTGTGTATAAGCCGGGTCTATATAGCAATCGAGCCTGAACAATGTCCAATCATAACAGCCAGCCAGCCATAGCCGTCCGAAAAAGAAAAAAGTGCGAATGGTGATTTCCGTAGCGGACGGGCGTGGCCACGAGTATCACGCATCGTCACTCGGGTACTGGAACCTAGACGGAGTGCTCTGTTTCAGTCGGCCCATTGAAGCCAGAGCGTAGTTAGAGTAGACAATCTCGAATTGGTCGTGCAGGTATTCCTTCTCTCCACGATCTGACGACTAGATATGGGTAGGTCTGGGGGATGATCCTTCCTCACGCGTTCGCGATATGTATCATTCTACGCTACATACATACATGCCTACGCTCGCGGGCACAGCACACAAGGCGAGTACGAGATTGGTTACTAGATATATGGACATTGCCGAATTCCCCCAAGGCGCTGTTTAGTCACCGCACCCATGCACTAGATAGCCAGTAGTTAGCGTAGGTATCTGGCACGTATGTTTCGAGCGGGGGTATGTACGCGGGCCTGTGATGAGCTATCGAAGCGTTGGTTGGTTGAGCAGAGCACTTGATTTCCTGCAAGACATCGTCCGAGCGAGCGGCATGGGTTTTGACGAGTCTGAGCGCACAGGGTCCCCTGTCCGCCATAGGTAGAAGAAGAGCACAGTGAGTACTCCGCAGTGGGTAGATGTATGTAGCTGCCCCGAGTTCCAGCGCACATGTAGTTACTAGCAGTGGTGTCTGTGGAGCAATTTCCAGCAGGGCTGTTGCAAATACGCAGCAGCAAAAAAAAAAAAAAAAAAGGACTGCGGAAAAGAAACGAGAAGGGGGACAAACGGCGAGAACAACCGATCAATATTCGAAGGTCCGTGTGATCGGTATATATTGGCAGCCGCCACGTTTCGCCCGCTCGTGTCCTTCCACAGGAGTACGGTAGACACACCCACACACACTCATTCACACCCCACACCGCCGTTTCTTGTCACCCCACACCCCTTTCCAAACATCCCACCGAAGACGACGGCGGCGGCGACGAGGAGGGCAGACAGAAACGGGAGGGCGAGAAAATGGTCGACCTCGCTGCAGTATGGTGCTATCTATCGGTGGCGGCGTCGGTGATCACGGAGAATCCGGCGCTCTGCGATGGCGCGCCAACGGCACTCACGATCACCAATGCCGTCGTCCGCGGCCTCGTCGAGAACGGCGGCTACGCGTGGCGCGGGATTCCGTCGGCGCAGTCGACGGCGGGCGAGAACAGGTACCGTACATACTTTTTTCTTGGCTCCGGAATGAATATCGGGATCTTCGTTGACAGATGCAACAGACGGAAACCGCCGCAGCCGTTCAGGAAAGAGAAGACTCCCGCGTTCTTCAACGCCACCGGCTATGGATACTCCTGTTCCCGGGCCTACCGCGACGACTTCGACTTCTCTCCGCAAGACGAAGACTGTCTCGATCTCAACATCCGGGCACCCTCGACGGGGATGAAGCTGCCGGCGTTTGTTTACTTCTACGGTGGGACAATGGTGGGATACCTTACACCCTGTAGCCATCGAGTCTACTAACGGTCACTCGCAGGCGGGGAGGAGCAACAGCAACAGCGATCCGGCTGTTCCCGGGGCCAACTTCGCCGACAAAAGCGTCGTGTACGACAGCCCGAGCCGTCGTGACAGCGCCTTCGGTTTCCCGAACTTCGGGATACAGGACGCGGCGGCGGCGTTGGACTGGGTCCACGCCAACACCCAGCCGGAGCACATCGTGTTGGGCCGCCACTCGTCGGGCCGGCGCGCGTTCCCATCGCACGTGCCTCTCGTCGGAAGCGCCGAGCGCGAAGACGCCGTGTTCTCGTACGTCTCCAGCGGAATCGACGCGCCGTTCCCGTCGTGGACTCCGACCTTCGACGCCGCCATGGCGCACATTCCGACCGCCGAGCTGCCCGACGCCTGCAACGCGAGCGCCTTCGCGTCCGTCGCCGCGACGAGCGGACAGTCGCACGGCGACGTCCGCTTTGATGTGGCGGTACAAGCGGGCCGGCGATCCCGACAACGCAGTCGGCATCCCGGGAACGGGCGCCACGCACGGCAGCGAGGAGCCCTCCTCCTCCCGCGGTGGAGGCCCCGCCCGGAGGAGCAGCGCCCGACCAACCGTCGCCGCCGAGCAGCAGAGTCTCACGGAGGCCGTCAACGACTGGCTCGTCGCGCGGATCAAGAACCCGCGCGCCGGCCCCCGACTGGCCGAAGACCGCGCCCGTGGACGGGCCCAACGGCCTGCTGGTGACATCTAGCGGGCGCGTACGACACCGTCGAGCACGGCTGGAGCAAGGACTACCACGACATCTGCCAACGCCCCTGCAATAGATACTGCTCTGCGCTTCCCGGTGGTGCAGGACCACCCCACGACGCCGTAAGAACGTTCCCTGTTAATGTATAATTTTTTTTATTTATTTTTTAATCCCTTCCACCTGCAAACACGCATATCCGTTGTATACATACATACATACATACATAATCGTCTTGTACCGGCATAAAAATTTACATTCCTTCCTCGGGCCGGGGACCGCATCCACCTTCCCATATAATATACACACGTATATATTCTACATGTACATAGTTTCGACCGGTCGACAGCACGGGAGCTGGCGTTGATGTACATACCATAGCTACATACCACGGCGAGATATACCACAGAGTGGCCGGTCATGCACACCAGCCAAAGAGTGCCGCGGCTCACAGGACATGGCGCGAGTACCTTTTCTTTTCTTCTCCCGTCAGTGCTCCAGTCACGCCGCAGTCGCACGGTACCTAGGTACCTGCTTCCTATGTACGTACCCCGGTGGCAGTGCTAGGTAGTCCGGCCCGGGTCCGGTTCGGTTCGTTCGAGCAGTGGCAGGCAGGCTGGTCAGCGACCTATGTATCATATATATATCCAGACCGAAAGTGGGGACACAAAGAATGTGATTCGTGACCCCACGGCTCGCTCGCGGTCTGCGTATGTACGACTCCGCCGCATATTCTGCTCCTAGATAGTTATGCATCTAGTTGCATCGCACCGTCCCAGCCCCCCCCCCCCCGTCACCTGCAGGACCAAGCGGTGTTGGTAGATATCACGGCGCCATACGGCAAAAGCAGAGTAGTAACTTCATAACGTTTCCTCGATTACCGCTCCCATCCGTCTCCCCCCCCCGTCTCCCTTCCATATTCTCCCCCCCCCCTCCTCTGCAACTCTAACTTTCACCCACAACAAACCCCTCCTCCGATCACTATCCACAAGCATAAAAACCGCTAAAAACGTATCCACAATCATAAAAGAACAGAGCTATACCAAACCACCACCACCACCTGGGTTCTGACTGACAAAATCGGGGGAAAAAGGCAGAAGTGAGATAGGAGAGAAAAGCATGAGTAAAAAAAAAAAAAAAGCAAAACAGTATAAAACAAAATCCCCCCAACAAGGCAAGGGCACTGGATTGGCCAACAACAATTACAAGAATCGGATGAACAGAACAGAAGGATAGAAAAGGGAAAGGGGAAAAAATATATGTGTTCAACTCTGATGATCCCGTCAGGCATCAGAGTATCACTAGTCAAGGGCCAAAGAAGCGAAATGCAGGGAAGGGAAATCAAGTTCGAGCTCAGCGCAGTGTGTTCTGTGGCCCGTGGGCATGCAGATAGGGAAAAAAGAATGAAAAAAAAAAGGGTATACATAGAAGTACACAGAGATCATCGTGTCGAAGGTAAAGGAAAGATGCAAGAACGGCGGGAACAAAAACAAAAACCACCAGAAGAAAAAACACCCGAACGATCCTACAGGAATACACCGAAAAAAGGAAAGAAGCTCGAAGGGGACCATTCATCTCATCCTTATATAAAAAAATAAAAATTCAAACTCCTCTAATTTACGGAGTACCGAAAGCAGACACGCGGGCACCAGCACGGTTGATGATGCCATCCGAGTTCCTCATCTTGTCCCTGACTACCTCCAGGTATGCCGTATCCTCGCCGTGCTCCGAGATGCAGTCCTCCGCCTCGACGATTCTCGTGGGGACATCGAGCTCGTTGTATCCGAGGGAATGCCTATCGGGTGTAAGGGTTGAGGTCATGCTCATGGCCGTGCTCGACCGATGGCTCAATTCCGGGGTCGGGGGAACAGACGAATGCGTAGGGCTCAGCAGGCTCGATTCGTCAATGGTCGATCGCCTGCGTTGGCGGATGGCTTCTTGCCTCTCACGTTCCCTCTCCTCCTTCTCTTCATCCTCTTCGTCGTCGGTGTCACGGCTAGAGCCTGAGCGGATCGCCTCTTCCTCTTGCGCCGCGGCAGCCTGTGCGAGGTGGAGTCCCTCGACGGCGGCGGCGCACTGCTCGGAAATGTTGCGGATGATGTCGGCGATCGCGTCGGTCTTGTCGCGGATGTTTCGATCGGCGACGTCGGACCAGCTCATCTGGGAGAACCGCTTCATTGACGGGCTATTCACTAGTCGTCGTTCCATGTCAGGCGTGACATCATCGGAATCAAGGCCTTTGGGGTCGATCGTACTGGCTCGCGACGCTGTCCGTGATGAGCTTCTCGAGGAAGTCCTCGACGCGCGTCTAGACATGAACGGGGTCTGGCGGGCGGTAATCTGGCCGTTGGAATCCTCCTCCTCGATGAAGTCTTCCGGCTCGGTGTCGGTGAGGGAGCGGACAAGGTGCTCCATGTGGTGAGCCTGTCCCTCGATGAGTGCTCGCAGGTGGATGACAACCCGCTGCGCCTCGTCTCGTTGTCTCTGGACGTTCTGGTTGGTGCGGATGAGCTCGTTGAGCTCCTTCTTGTTCTTCTTCCTCTCGCGCTCCAGGTCTTCGGCAACCTCCTGCTGCATGACCAATGCCTCGAGGGCGTCGTCACGCTGCTTCTCGGTGCCAGCAAGGCGCATGCCGAGGGTGTTGCTGTCGACCTTCTGCTGATCGATGAGCTTGGCAAGACGGGAGTTCTCCTTCTTGTGCTGCTCGATCTTGGCCTTGAGGTCGGAGGCCTCCTTGGTGAGCTGTGCGGCGAACGCTTGGAATTTCTCAAACTGTAGTATACGATAAGCATCCACTGTGAGGGGGGGGCAGCGCGACGGTTAGGGGGCGTGGATAAGTGTGCGTACCTGTTGCTTCCAGCTCTCAACCTCCTCCAAGAGAAAGTTGTTCCTCTTGTTGACCTTCTGCAACTCCGTGTCCATGCGACCTTTAAGATTGATGTAATCTTGCCATGCCTCGACGGCGTCACGCGAGTACTGGTTGCGCTCACGGACAATCTCGTTGAGGTGTCTCAGGGAGACCTTGGTCATGAGAGGCTTCTTGACTGAGCCACCGAAGATCGCCTTGATTCCAGTGTTACGTCCCATCTTCTCACATGCATGGTCCAGAACAGCCATTACGGCGTCCTGCTCCCACCACTGGGGGTCCTGAACACTCTCGACCTCGCCTCGCATCACAATGATCTGACCGGCCGGAACAAGCTTGCCGCCACCATACGCGGACCTTAGGTGAGACGGGACACCGGAAATAGCGATGTCTCCGTTCAAAGCCTGGGTGAGACGCTGGGTCATCTTGTTGCGCTGTCCGCTGCTGAGGGCTGTGGGAGGGGAAGAAGTCAAAATAAAGTTGCGGTCCAAATCAACGACCAGAGCCTGTCTCCCCGTTAGCAGTGCCCCCGCGCCTGGTTGCTATCGGGTGCCACTTACGTCGTTGGGGGCGGTAAAGAGGCTCCGACATTCCGCAGTGAAACCGAGAATGTATGGGCCGGGCTCTTGAACCATATCTCTGGCGTGTCTGGCGTGGACGATCGGAACGTACAGACCACTCCATTCGAACACCCTCACGCAGAAGCGCAATGTTTCGGCTGCAACCGTCAACATGGCCGGGTAGTGGGAAACGAAGATGATTCGTCGAGTAGGCGATAGGGCGGCCTCGACGAGACCGACAATGTTGGGGATTGACAGGCAGCAGAACAGGGGCCACATCGCGAACTATCCAATCGTCAGCACATTTTTTTTTTAATTTTTTTTTTCAAGTCGGAGCAGCGATTGCATACGTTTTGGAATCCAGTTGGCGAAGAGGGGAATTGGTAGCAGAGCGCGTAATCCTTCATGTCGATTCGCACGAGATCGTTCAACCGCGGAGCGGGAAAAGACAATATCCTCGAAACCTCCCTGGAGCACACACGGCATCAGCTGCTGCGGGACCACCAACCAAGGGCCGGTCACACGTACTCTGCGTGGAAAAGGTTGGTTGCCTTGTTCCAGTGAATCCACATGCCCCTCAGGTAATCGCCCAACAGGTTGAATAGCGGGTACCGCGACAGGAAACTGAGCGCATACGGAATCCAGTAGGTCTCGTCGGGGGTATCATAGTAATCGGGCTCGTTCCGTTTACGCAATTCCCTGATGGTCTCCGCGCGCTTGTCATCGGCCCTCGACCATACCCTCAGAGCGATTCCGTAGAGCGTGTGCGAGGAGTCTTGCTGAAGAACGAATGTGTGGTGGATGCAGTGCGGCTGGGTGCGGCCAGTGCAAATCTCGACATCGTGCGGAAAGCAAGCCTATCGCCCAACGGGAAGGGGGGGGAAAAAAATCAGCACTTCTTGTCGCGTCGACTGGCAACTTTTTTTTTGTTCATTCTCGACGCAACACGGAGACATACCCTCATTGCCGCATGCAACGACCTTGCCATCTCATTGTCCTGTTCCAACCGCGGACTGCTCCCCAGAATCTCAGGGAGCCAGAATTGATTGACAGCACCCTTCATGTGCGCGATCTTTCCTTGGGCTGGGGTAGGGGCTTTGACCCATTGCGATGGCTCCCGCCCGACACCGCAGACCAGGTACGCGTGTGTGAGGGTCTTCGGCGTCCTCGGCTGGACCTTGATGTTTAACGTCGAGGGGATCGGCTGGGTGATCCTGCTGTGAAGGGATGACGTCCGGCTGGGGATCGGCAGCGGGTTGTCATCTGCGCCTCTGGTGACCGGCCGCTCGGATCTGTTGTCCGAAGTGCGCGGCCGCACGAAGGACGACTGGTTTCGAAGCGACGGAGACATCTCTTCGGCCGATGGTTTGGACGGACGGCGGGCGAGAAAACCAACTGCGGCGGCTGTCGCTGCTCTTGCTTTCCTTGCCGCCGCACCCTCCGAGGAAGATGAGGGAGATATGGTGAAGACTGCTGAGAGGGGGGGGAGAGGGGGGGGGGATCGGCCAATCGACCGAGCTCTACGGACAACGATGGTTTCCGGCAGCCGGGCCTGCGGGAAGACAGGTAGGATCGATCGGGTCGGAAGGTCGGAATGTAGAAGCGGGAGTTTGTTTGTTTGTTGGATTTCGTCAAGGGAAGTTTCAAAGAAACGCGCGCTGCAAAAAGGATAGTGTATGTATGTATGTGTGTATGTATGTAGCAGTTATTTTTTGTCGTTTCGTTACAGCAATCGAGCGGGAATAAACACGGTCATCCGGAAGGGAGAGGAGGATCAAGCACAGCACGGCGGGGGGGGGGGCCGGTGGAGCAACGGGCAAGAGTACGACGGGGCAGGCGGGCGAGCGGGCACTGACGTGTCTCGAGCACGGAGGAAGGAGAAAGCGAAGAGAAGAACGGAAGACGAAGCCACGGAAGGGAACCAGAAGTTGCGTGCGGGCGGGGGGGGGGGGGATTGGGGGAGGGTGTGAAGGAGAAGGAGGGTGGGTGGGTGAGCGAGGGAGCGGGAGGGAGGGAGGGTGGGGGCGAATACGGAGGCGGATAAGGAGTGACTTTGCAAACACGATATTCTCCAGGGACGACGCGGCGATGTTTCTGGGAGACTGGCGGTGGCGGTCAACGAGACGCACAAGCAAGCAAGCGAGCACTCAGAAGAAGCGGAGCGGAGCGAGGGAGGAAGACGGACGGCGAGCGATGGGGGGGGGGGGGCCGCCAGACGGATGGGCAGCAGGCAGGCAGTCGGTCGCGCACCCGGATCTGGCGACGCGCAGGGAGCGAGGGCAGCCAGCACGGTGGAGCGCCGCGTTCCTGCAGGCTGGCAGATGCAGCAGCAGCAGCAGCGTGCGCGGCGGGGGCCACTCAGCGAGCAGCGCACGGAACATCGCGAAACGGCCGGGAGAGGCCAAGTGCAGATGGCGTTGCACGGCGTCTCGCACGCGACGAGGGCTGCCATTGGCCGGAGGCAATGGCGGACGGGGAACAAGGGCGCGGGCACCGTCCGGGGAGAGTCCAGTCGGTGGCAGGTGTGTTCCCACTCCCCACTCGTCGCATCCCCCTTTCCGCCAGATTGGATCGTGCAGCACGCCTGGCAGGCTCGGGCCTCCTCGCGGAAGTCGCAGGCGGCGCGGCGCGACCAGTCGGGCTAGACCGGCGTCGGCACTCGCAATCGGCAGGTCGAGTGCTTCCGCAGATACCCAGGAAGGTAGTTGGTCTGCGCTGAGGCACAGAGCGGACGGCGGCGCACGCTCGGAGTGGTGAGGCACACACTCTGAATGATGGGTGTGTAACGGTGCGGTTGGCGCTGCGGCCGTTCGGAGTCGGCGGCGAGCGGAACGGCCAGGACGGCAGGACGGACGGGCGGGTAACCGGCCGTGTGCCCGCCTGCGTCGTGCTGGTGGTGGCGGTGGTGGCGGCGGTGACAGCGATTGGTTGGGCTGCAGGCAACCGTATCCGCTGCGCTGCACCACACACTCTACCTGCAGACGCACGATGTTGGCTCCCCCGCAGCGCGATCGGTTTCTCCGGCGGCCGTCGCCATCCATCTGCGCGGCCGCCGAGTATGTACCGTCACTAGCCTCCGCTGTTGCGTCTGCAGATTGCAGTACCGGCCGCGCAGTAGCATCGATACACAGCCAAACATCCGCCCGCCCCGCCCCGCATCGCCGCCAGCAGCAGCACCACCACCTCCGCCGCCGCCGACACCGGCCGCGAAATGCCCGCCCCCACTAGCCGCCATGACACCGTCCGCTCCGTCGGATGCTGATGCCGCCGACTGCGACTCTAATTTCTGCACCCCCATACCAGTTCTGCAACCCGGTTCTACGTGCTCTAGATGGTACCTACCTCTCCCCCGCACGGAGCGCACCAGACGTAAGCGCGAGCACACTCCCCCATCAAAGCGTTCCAGCGAATTCGCCGCCTGGAAAGGGGAAATGCGCACGCAGCCGACGCTCCCGATCCCAGTGTGTTTGGTCCGTGGGGGGCTGCATAGCCATTGGATTGCGTTGTGCATACTTATCTATATATCTAGCAAACAAAACCCACTCACAACACGCGCCGAGACGCGAACGCGAACGCGAACACGAACACGAACACCGAGGCGCGGACGGTATCGTCAAGGTCAAGGCCGCCCTTCTCGCTCCGTCTTTCGCGCAGGAGATCACGTCGCCCCATCGGCTGGTTAAACGCGCGAATCCGCCGCAAGCAAGACCATGCATAGACGCGAAATAAAATTGATGCCCCCCCCCCTTTCGGCTCAGCTAAAATGCACTTCTCCCCTCTGCCTTCCGAGAACAAGATTTGCCCACACCATGTGCACTTTCCGAACATATTATGTAGATATATCTATTCGACATCCAAGCCCGCATGGGATGAACCGTGAGCGAGTGACAGCTGGCACTCTTCGCTCCCCCCCCCTGGCCGAGAAACAGGGGGAAAAAAAAGCAAGGCGATGAGAATGAAATGAAATGAGAAAAAAAAACCCCCGAAATGAAAAGAAAAGAGTTAATGGTTACATACATACATATATCGACACTTGCTTCTTCCGCCCCACGTCCCTCGCCACGCATATGTATTAGGTATACACACATATCATGCATGCATACATAGGGTACATAACTCAGCTAGGTAGGTATCAAGTATGTATGCACGAACGTACCGACCGAGTTCCATGATGTCAAAAAGCAAGCCCACCCTCCGCTCGTGTTATCCACGGCCTATCATACATATGTCGATAGATACATAGATATGTATGTGCATAATCGGCCGGCAGATGGGAGTTGCCGACTGCCGTCCACTGCTGAGGAGGGGCCGCGAGGTTCGCAACAGCGCGAGAAGACCTTCGCCTGGCATCCCCCCCCCCTGCTCCTCTCCAATGGTAGTTGTGGTTAGATAGTGGATACCTATCACGAGGCCAAAAACCAAGACTAAACAAGATGAAGACGGCCCAAGCTCCCGAGCCGTGTGTGTGTGTGCTTATGTACATATCATACATATGTATGTGTGAAAGTCCGTGTCCCCTTTTTCCTGTGGTTTGTAGTGTATTTTTTTTTCCTTTTCTTTTTTTCCTTGGCACTTTCGTTTTTCGTGTGCTATATAACATATCATATGTAGACTCTACTCGGGATACGGTTCCTGCTGGTGGAGGTGCGCAGGTGATACGCAGATATGTATGGGCTCTACAAGTAGATATGTACCATCTACCTATGCATGTACCTACGTGGACACGAGAGTGTTTGGATGCGGAGTTGTGCGCGGGGCGCACTATTTCACTTGTCTACGATGGCGGATTGAACTGTCGTCGGCTGGAGTGCGCCCTGCACCGTGTGCTGCGGCACCTTCCGTGCGGAGCATGCAACGCGCCCAGTTGGGACTCGAGATCTACTCCACGGCGAGCACAACATATTGTAGAGCAGATATCGATTGTGTCATCGCAGCGAAACATAGATACTGCCTATCTAGTAGTTGCGGCCAGAGAAGAAGACGGACTGGATACGACGGACTGAATAGGTACGACGGAGTGAATATGACGGACAAGACCGACAACCGCAGATATGTGCACCGATCCATACGGCTACGCCATCTTCCCGGGCATGGTCGGATGGCTCCCGCTGAGTCCTCCGTCGACCGCCCAGAACTGCGCGTTCACGTACGAGCTCCTGGCCACGAGCGTTAGCTGGTATTCTTCCTTCCTTCCTTCCTTCCTTCCTTCCATCCCACCACCAGGGTGGCCGCGGGGGGGGGGGGCATACTCGTCGCTGGCGAGGAACAAGGCGACCCTCGCGACCTCGTCCGCGTTTCCGCCGCGCTTGAGAGGATTGATCTGTCCGATCTTGCCCGCGGTCCCGCGTTTGCGCGCACCCTCGTACACGGCCGCCGTCATGCCCGTCTCGATCAGACCCGGACACACGGCGTTGCAGCGGATGTTGGTGCCCGACAGCTGGAAGGCGCTGGTCTGCATCATGTTTATCACCGCCGCTTTCGACGCCGAGTAGTCGGCTGCCAACAGTGTTATCATCCGTGCGTAGAGAGGGGGTGGGGTGGGGTGGGAGGGGTGGGTAGCAGTCTGGCAGCTTGGCGGGACACACAGCATCCCCGCTGCGGAGTCTCGATGATCGTGCGGCTCGTACGACTGCGCTCGTCGGCGACGGGCGGCCGAGACATGTATCCGTCCGCACCAGCACCGCTCGCGAGCTGGACTTCCCCGCAGCAACGACGCCATGCTTTGTGTGTCCGGCCGGCCACGAACGAAGGGGTGGGGGGATTAGTACTTGCGCCAGCCCCAGACCGGATTCCCGCCGTGGATGCGGTGGCGATCAACGATCCACCCGACTGCGGTTTGTCCGGACCAGTGATCATCATCGCCTTTGACGCGTGCTTGACGGCCAGAAAGACGCTGTCCCCAACATATCAGCCGCGATATATGCGTCTCCCCCTGTTAGTCCCCCCCGCCACTCACCTCGCAACGTTGACTCTCATGGTCCACATGAACTGATCGATTGCGATGTCCGTGACGGGGACATAGCTCCCGACGATTCCGGCGTTTGCGAAGAACACGTCCAGACGTCCATGGGTCGCGACCGCCTCGTCGACGACGGCCTTGACGGCAGCCTCGTCGGCGGCATCGAACGTGCGGGCATCCACCTGCACGCCGGGGTACGAGGCGGCGAGCTCGCGCTCGAGCGCGGGAAGGTTCGAGGCGTCGAAATCGCAGACGTACAGCGCGCGCACGCCGTTGAAGGCGAATTGGTGTGCGGTTGCGCGGCCGATCCCGAGCTGGACATAACTATCTCAGTGCGGCTCTCGCGGGGTGGCGGGGGAAGGGGGAGTCAACTACCGGTGAATTGCAGCCTGCGAGATAGATAGTTTTTTTAGTCGTCAGCCCTGGCTCATATGTGCACGATCTCGTGGGCACAAACCAGTGATGATCGCAACCTTCCCCTCCAACCGTCTATCCTCGCCGTCGTCCGTCAGCCCCGTCCGCCCGTCCGCCCGCCGCCCGTAAACCCACCTGCCAACCGAGTTCCCAGCGACCTGCGCGATGGGTGACAACTCCAAGTGTCCGGCGAACTGTGCGAGTCGGTCTGCCATCGTGTATCCGTGATTCGTCGTTTCTTTTGCCGTGCGTATGAGGGTTGAGGGTAGAGTGCAGAGGAATCAGGACTGCAAGCAGCCAACATGTAGAACTGCGGTTAAGGCGATGCTGCACCGGGCTGGCCGCACGCGGGCCGAGGCCCGTCGGACGCACGCACACGCAGGACACCCGTGCAACGAAGGCTGATAGGGCTGAGCCGGGCGTCGCACGTGAAATCACCGCTGTCACTCGGTTTCGAAGTTCCGGAGGTGCGCTTCGAAGGTGCATCCATTCGAGACATGCGCGGGCGAGCCCCGCTCCCCGGCACGGACGCGGTCCAGGCATCCCCGTTCGATCACCTCTCCTTCCCGCGGCAAAGCCAACGTGAAAGACGAGCCGTGTCTTCGATCGCGACTCTCATAACACCCGCCCTTTTTGGCCCCGCGTGTGCGCCCACCTTTGCTGCCAATTCTTCAGCCGCCTTCCCCCTCCCCCGGCGAGCGCTGCGGACTCGCCAATCGCAACTGCCGGACCGACGGTGACCCAGTACGCACGCCCCGTGGACGAGCCGTCCTCGCCGCGTGAGATGGGCTGTATCGAGCGAGTGAGTCGGAACAGACGGTGCGCAATTAGCCCCCACGCCGCACGATACGGACGTCCACCGTCCGGTTTCCGCCCCGCGAGTGACCTGCGATGTTTCCAACGACGTCCAGGTCCCGCGAACTACGTGGACCGCCAGCTGTCGGCCCCCGCAGCCCCCGAGACACCCGTCAAGCAGATACATATCACCCATCATCTCCGCCGCTGCACACTAGACTGGACGGTGTCTGTACATAGGTACTCCGCTCTGCATGTAGAGTAACCCCCGATGCTGTATACGGTTACTATCTGTTTACTCTGCCCCGTCTCGAGCGCACCACTCTTCTCTTACATATGTACCTAGGTACTCCACGGAAGATCCGAAATTTGAAATTGAACACGGGGACAACACGAGGAGCAAGTGCTCGTTGTTCATTTTCTTCCCTTTCGAGAACCCCCCCCCCTTTTGCGAAATATTGGGCGGATGGGATCTCCACTTGCGTCGCGAACTTTTGGAAGGCTTCTCTGCTCTTCACCGGGCCGCGGGCTGCGACGTGAGTCTGTTCCCGATGGAGACCCCCGCCGCCACTGGGGCATCTACCTACGTGAGTTTGACATATCACACGAAGGCTCCGGAAGCTGTCTTCGTGCTGCGCATGTGCGTGGATACATATATACACACAGAAGCTTCAGCGGACACACTGCAGCCTGAAACCGCAGATCCATCCGCACACAATCGCGACGAGACGAGTTTGATCTCCGACAAGCCATACCACTTGAAACGGGGGAGGAATTATTTTCCCGTCCCGTTGGGGCGAGAGGGAGGGAGTGGTGATATGTAGAGTAGACTGCTGTGCAAGCGGCGGAAGTTGCCGGGCCGGGCCGAACGCAGCCGAGAACTGACGAGGAAACAAAAACTCAGCTTGAGTCTCCATCATCTCCATCTCGACCTCCACCTCCCCACCTTGGGCCGGGGGGGGGGCAAGGGGGAAAAACGGAACGTGCTGACTGGGCCATGGACACACAACCCCAAACCAACCAACCAACCCACCCAAACCCCTAGCCAGGAACGAAAAGCGAAGATACTTACCTACTCTAGAGTACTTGCGCTCCCTCCCTCCCCTTTCGAACGTCCTGCTCTCGCTACATACATACGAACACGATTCGTCCGAATCCGGCCGTGACGAGATGTGCCCCCTCCTGCAGATGCGCCGCGGCCACACAGCTGCCGGCAGGGGGATCTTGTGGTCGCTTCTGTTGCTACAAGGCGCTACTTGGCCGGTTGGTTACATACTTACTTACTTTGTACTTAGCTAGCGTCGGGCTCTTCCCAGTCCGCATCGCCTTCTTTCCTTGTGTAGTTACTCTACTTTACGTGGAGAACGTAGGTCGTTCGAATGCCGAGACGCTAGCCATGACGCTAGTGTAAATCGGGTAGTTTATGTATTTTCTTTTTTCGATAATTTTCTTTTTCTCAGGGGTGAAGCAGGAAGAATTTCAGGGCCGTTCGTTCATTGCAATAGTCAAGTATGTAGGGGGTAAAAAAAAAAGTAGTTTGCCCGGTAAACGCGTATCAACATGTATTTTTTCTCCTCCTGATATGTCCAGCGGGAAACTACGTTTTATTTTACCCCCCCCCCTTCGCTACAGTATTCAGCCTTCAGCCCCATCAAATTTCAGCAACGGGATGTCCAGTGAGTTTTTTTTCAGCGGAATAGGTACTGGTTCGGTTCTCAGCAGTGATGGGACTCGGTTCTCAGCAGTGAGGGGACTGATTGTCTGGTACATACATACATACATAGCGTGGAAGAAATAATTCTAGCCCTTAGCGAGGTTTTAGTGTGCTCTTAGCGTCTCGGCATCGGCATTCGAATACTCTCTCTACTTAGACATGTACCAGGTTTTTGGAAGTTGGTCTCCTTTTTTTTTCTTTCTTTCTTCCTTCCTTCCTTCCTTCCTTCCTTCCTTCCATCCATCCATCCATCGACAAGTCTTCTTTTCTTTTTTTTCCTTTCTTTTTTTCTTTTTTTTTCTTTCGATTTGGAGAGAGGAGAAATGGGGATAGTTTCTGCGGGCGTTGGATTTCCGGTCGAACGGAATACCGAGCGAGCCGAGATCGCGTACCCAACTATGGTACTTCCACATAAGATCTCGAATCGTCAACAGATGCATGCACGCATGTATGTGGGTCTGTATTGTGTGGTGGAGACGGCTGTCATGGTTATCAGGAGGATATCTATCTATGTATCATATCCTGCGTGGATATGTATGTGCGCAGAGACGGGGGAGCTTGGTGCTCGGACTTCTTTTTTTTCCTTCTTCTTTTTCTTCTCTCTTTTCACATCCAAACATTCCCCCCCCCCAAGTTCCGAGCCCGCCCCCCCATCCTTCCCGTGTTTCTCTCCCGACCGAACGGACCTCCCCTAAATTCCCCAAGTCCCTGGTCTAGCCTTTTTCGGCAGCGCGGGAGCACCCTGGGGCCTGGGGTTCGTTCGGACGCATGCATAATAATATGGATGTTTTTGGTGCGCTACAGTGGTTGATGGTGTGATGGTGGTGATGATGGCGGTGGTGGTTGTCGATGGTTGTATGCACCGGCTCGGCGAGGACGGCGAGTACTAGACTGGTATCTACGTGTGTGTGTGGACGGTGGGGTGCATAGTAGAGGGGCTAGATATCATTCCCGCGTGTGATGCTCGAACCCAGCTCGTCCGGCTGAAGAATCCGAACCCGCGAGCACCAGGGTGGGACATGCCCCGTCAACCATCAACAACTTCGCCCTCCAGCTCGGCGGCACTATGGGCGGGTATCTGCTATGTAGGTATGTACGTGCGGTACTATTCGCTCCGAGTCACCGACGGACATATTCCTCCAGACCCGGAGTGACGTCTTGACTTGACGCCCGCATCGCTCAACACGATGACACTTTACCGCCCCGTCTGTGCATACGAGGGGTGACTCCTAGTGATGGAGAAACGGAAAAGAAGGCCGACGAGAGTGGGCGCGCGCTCCGTAAGTCATGCAACACGCCGGAGGAAGAGCAGAGTTTTGAGGTCGGCGACACGTGGACAGGACGAGTGAGTGCGAGATGTTCGGATGGCGAATCTTCCCCACGAGTCCGCACATCTGAAGATGCATATTTATTTATATCTGCGTCCGCTCATTCTGGGGGGAGGAGTAGGGCGCATCGCCGGGTAGCTCTGCAATGCTTCCCTTGTTTCGCCTTGGCAGGGAGTAGAGCTTGGAGAGCGCAAGGTTGCAGTTGCAGGGTGAGCAAGAGCTGTTGCCATGGCTGAAGAAATGGAAAGGAGAAAAGGAAGAGAGAAAAGAAAGGGTCCACTTTACATCACCGTCTCGGCCCGGGGCCGTACGTACCGTGCATATCTAGATGCGTAGAGTAGATGTGTACAGGGGCGGCGTCGAAAAGAGAGTTCTGAACTTGCCGTTCGGCATCTGGCCCAGTCGAGTCGAGTCCGGTCGAAGCCCTGAAGGAAGAAGTTTGACTGGTGTTCCTGGATTTAGCCGTTGATCTCGCTTGTTGTGCAGCGTGAAAGGTGGTGGTGGTGGTGGTGGTGGTGAGATGTGATGTGGGCGGTGTGGACGTGCAGAACCCCCCCCCCCCCCCCTCTATGGATCACCATTCGACTGGGGGGAAGAGTGAGAGTGGATGAGCCGGGGACACTCCGTTGGGCTGCAACTCGAGGGAGACGGGCGAGGGAGAGACACAGATCTGGACGGAGAGAGATCTCCTTTCTTGCCCATCCTTTGACGGCGGTTGGTCGATTGATTGCCCTGTCGGATGAGCGATATTGCGTATGTCCCACATACCTGAGCCGGAGTATCGTATCGTCCCCATTCGACCAGTGGGCAGTCGCCAGAGTCGTGCGAGCCTTACTCATCCATCCATCCAAGCAGCCAGCCAGCCAGCAATACATCACGCGAGACAGTGCAAGCCGCAGAGTGCTGTATTGTTGTGGATGCACGATGATGATGACGGTCGACGATGAGGCTGGCCCATTGTGGCTGCGGTGGACAGCGGGGCTTTCGTGCTGTCGTCAGAAAAAATACAGTTAATTAGCTGGCGAACCGGATAGATGATAGTTACTCCCCTCCTCCTTCTCCTCCTGCTCATCCTCCTCCTGCTCTCCGCGACAACTCTGCCGATGTGAAGACACCTTCACAAAGTGGCCACACAAAAACCAACCCGCACCACACCCCCCCCCCCCCCCCCCCCCCCCCCCCAAACGAAAGGACGCGCGACGACTGGCGTTAGTCTGCTTCAGCGAGCGAGCAAGCCTCCTCCACCACCACCCCTGCCATCTCCTTCCCTCCAACACCAACACTACCGCCACGTCCTGGTCACCTCCGAGGCCAAAGGAGCAAAGGGAAAGCCATAGGTAGAATACCGCCACCATCCATTGCTACCACCTCTACCACCACCACCACCACCACCACCACCACCACCACCCACTCTTCTCCTCCGCCTAGCAACCCACGGCCCTTCAAACCACCCACCGACCTCTCCAACTCCACCCCCCCCAGAGTCAATCAACCTAATACGCTCCTTAACAGTAATCACTCCTTCGACGGTATTCCTGACGATCGTCACGAGCACGAGCACCTACGACGACTGCAGATACACACACCCACACACGCGCATATACCGCAACCATACTAATACCATAACACACTTACACACACCATACCCGCACACATTCCACATTCCCATAGCAACATCAAACCTGAAAGATAGCCCCCCATCATCGCTTCGAAAATATACTACACAGCAACTTGGAAATATAACCCTCCGGCGGCAATGGTCGGGTCTCCAGGGTCGCCGTCTCCGCGCGACCACCCTCCGCGACCCATGAGCGCCATGATGCGACCTGCACGGAGCTCGAGTCGCATGAGCACGAGCAGTCGAGCGGGCGGAAGCAGAGCGTCGGACGAGGACGGAAGGACATCTGTCAAAGTTGGTACGTGAACCCTGATCGCGCTCCGCCTCTTGTCACCGCAACCGCAAGGTTACAGCTCGATTCCCGGCTTTTGCCTGCGCATTGCCTCCTCTCATCCAGATTCTCCCGCGTTTGCCTGGTCCCTCTTGGGGCCGTCGGGAGAGAGGGCGTCAGGTGGTATAATGGGCTGGGATCGCGGCGAGTTGAGCTGTCCTGTTTGTGGCGGCGGCCCTGGGATTGGTTAAAGTTTATTGTGCACATTTTTTTTTCTGACTGATTTTTTTTTCTTTCCCCGGAGCAGCTGTACGCGTTCGGCCGCCGCTCAAACCGTCCGACCCCGGCTACGAGTTGATTCCACAGCGATTTCAGAAGGGAATGGTGCACGTTACCAGCCCCACCAGTGCCGCCGTCGATAGTCCGCAGGGCAGGAAAATCTTCGTCTTCGATCGTGTTTTCGGTCCGGAGGTCACGCAGGATGGCGTCTGGGAGTACCTGGAGGAGAGCGTCAACGCATTCCTTCAGGGTTACAACGTGTCAGTACTTGCCTACGGTCAATCCGGCGCTGGAAAGTCGTATACCATGGGCACAGCTGAGCCTGGCGAGCATCCTGATCCCAACCAGATGGGTGAGTACGGCCATCCCTTCCCCGAGTCACTCCAGACACGGTATCCGTTGTGCAGAGCCCCCCCCCCCCCCTTCCGAAACACTGCACTCTGCTCTACCCCAACTCCGAGTCTGGGGTTGTGAAGTCCTGTCTGCCGGATAGATTTGTTTTGTTTTTTTCCCTCCGTAACCAGGATGGCGGGCTAATACAACTGGTGTTGTTCAGGAGTCATCCCAAGGGCTGCCATTGCTCTCTTCGATAGACTCGGAGGGTCGAATGGTGACAAGAATTCTGGTATCAGGGCACCCGTGCGCTATTCGACCCCGATCACGACACTGCAGCGAAATAACCCCGATAAAGGCTGGACGATGAAAGCCACATATGTCGAGGTGCGTGCTTGTGGGGTAGAATGCTGTGCCCCCTCCCCGCCATGGAGTGTGTGGCGGGTGGCAGCGGGGTCGGCGGATATTGCATGTTTCTAACACAACCCTGTAGATTTACAACGAGCAACTGCGTGATCTGTTACTGCCGGAAGGAACGCGACACGACAATAGGGCGCCTATAACCATCCGAGAGGACACGAAAGGGCGCATACTACTGACCGGATTGCGACAGGTCGAGATTAATAGTGTGCAAGATCTGATGGGGGTGCTGAGCTTTGGTTCGTCGATCCGACAGACTGATGCCACTGCGATCAACGCCAAATCTTCGCGTTCGCATGCCGTGTTCAGTTTGAACTTGGTTCAACGCAAGGTGAAGGACATGGATAAGGCTTCGAAAAGGATGTCGATGCCGGCGGACATGGGGCCCGAGGGTTTCATGACCGTTGATAGCAAAATGCACTTCGTCGATTTGGCTGGAAGTGAACGTTTGAAGGTAGGAATCCAGATGCGAGGGGACGCGTCGGGGGTGGAGGCGGAGTCGAGGTTGTAGGTTGCTAAAATCATGCGCGCAGAATACCCACGCCCAAGGAGAGCGAGCAAAGGAGGGTATTTCTATCAACGCAGGCCTCGCGAGTTTGGGCAAGGTTATATCTCAACTCTCATCACGCCAATCGGGTTCCCACGTCTCGTACCGTGATTCCAGACTCACACGACTGCTGCAAGACTCCTTGGGTGGTAACGCCATCACATACATGATTGCTTGTGTAACGCCTGCCGAATTCCACTTGAGTGAAACACTGAACACCATTCAGGTAAGTCATTCCAAGATTGCAGACGACGGAATGGTGGTACAGCATGACTGACTTCGCCCCTAGTATGCTCAGCGCGCTCGTGCTATCCAGAGTAAACCCCGGATCCAGCAAATCTCAGACGACGGTGATATGAAACAGCTCATCGATCGCTTGCGTGCCGAAATTGCGTTCCTCCGCGAACAGCTCAAGTGCAACAGAGCCGAATCGAACGACCGAACAACCAACGAAAAGACACGAGGTGCTCGGGACAGTCGCTTGGCAGAGAGGGAGGTTGAGTTGCAAAACCAGCTTCTCGATCTCCAGGAAAATTACACCGCTTTGAGCCAACGGCACGCGAAAGTGATTTCCGAGATCACCCGTGCGACAGACAGGGAGGAAACCCGGGCTCATCACACTGAGTATGCCGACTCCGCCGTGGACAGGATCAAGAGGTCGAATTCCTTCGCAGAAGCTGTTGAGCAGGTTGTCTTGGAGTACGAGAAGACGATTCAGAGCCTCGAGACGTCCCTTACCAGCACTCGATCGTCACTGAGTAACTCGGAAAGCACCTTGCTCGAGAAGGAGAGCAGGCTTGCCTATGTCGAGACCGTTAACCAACAACTTCAGACTCGTCTGCAGAAGATGGTGGATCGCGAGTCTAGCACCGAAACCTACCTTCGCGACCTCGAAACAAGGCTTAGTGGTCACACCTCTGGAGAGGAGAAGAACTCCGCCATCGTCCGAGAACTGCAGAAGGAGATTGCGCGGGTTCGCGAGAACGAGGCGGGATGCGAAGACTACATTTCGACTCTCGAGGAACGACTGGCGGAATCTGAGCAGGACATGGAGCTGATGCAGCGTGAAATTGACCGCTTGGAGCACGTCATCGACCGGCAGCGGAGTCTCGGCAAGCTTGACCACTTGCTCCTTGAACTTGATAACATCAAGGACAAGGAAAAAGCGGCTGCAGAGCCGTCTGTTGAGACCAACGACGAGGAAGGACGGACACCGGTTCCTTCGTTGTCATCGAAGGCGGAGTCTATTCGTTCCGAGCCATTCTCGGAGGACCGGAACCATCCCACGCTGGACATTTCTCGCTTCGCCGTTCGATCACCCACCCCGCCTGCTATGTCTGGCACTCCTCCGATCTTGGAGTCTGTTGCGGAAGACGACTACCTGCCTGCTTCCAAAGACGACGAGTACCAATACATGCCACAGAGCCCGGCTCAGTCGCAGTTCGTTGCCGACAAGTTTGAGACTGTGCAGCAGGAGTTGTTTGACCTCAAGGTGGAGCACGAGCAGACTCTGCAGGAGTTCGAACAGGTCACTGTCAACTACGAACAGGCCATGCGGAACATCGCAACGATGCGCGATCAGCTCGACGAGCTTCGGCACGCCAAGAAGAACCTTCCTGTCATGGAGTCTGTATCAAGGGGAACGTCACCACCAGAGTCCCCGGAAATGCGACCAATCTCTTTTTTAGCAGATGCGAGAGTGAACGGTTTGAAGGGATCCGAGGAACAGCTCTCATCATCGCTCTCGCTATCATCGGAGCTGTCCTTGGTTGGTGTATCCCATGCTCCGCCAGGCTATACTGAAACCGACGAGAACGCGTTGAAGATCCACCTCGAGACCGAGACGGAACGGGAAGTCACCAGGGCTTCCACAGCCTCACCTGATGACCTCTTAAAAAAGTTTGAGGTGCTGGTCAAGGAGAAGGAAGAACTGGAGCGTGCGGCCGAGGAGGAGCAGCAGAGCCTCCAGAGGGAGCTCAGCAAAACTCGCGACGAGCTTGCCGAACTCAAGAGTGGCAACAGTCCCCGGAACAGCAGCAGTCCTAGCCCATCTCAATTTCTTAGAAGGAAGTCGAGCCCGAGCCTGGCTGTTGTCGATCGCGCGCAACGTGCGTTCACCAGTCTTCGGAGACTTGCGAATGAGCACTTGAGCGCACTACCCGAGGTGTTGGAGAACTTCGAGCTCAACATCGATGGTGCCATGCGGGAACTTCAAAATCGCCTGGAACGTATCTCTGAACTGGAGCAAGAAGTCCACTCGCTCAGGAAAGAGATGGAGTCGAAATCTGCCATGATTGCCGGTCTGACGCGGGAACGGACGAGCATCCAGACTTCGCCGATGGACATTTCTGTCGTTGCAGTTATGCAGCGCCGAATCGACGAGACTGAAGCTCAGCTCTACAAGACCAGCCAATCCCTCGCGGACCGCGAGCGCGAGCTTGCATCTGCCAGAGGTGCTGTGGAGTCGATCGCGACAGATTCGCCGGCCAACGCTCTCAGTCTTCTCGACGAGCTGACCAAGGAGAGACGACTGACTAGCGATCAGGCCGCCAAGATCCTTGAGCTCCACAACGATCTGGAGCAGCTCAGGTCTGGCCAGTTCCAGGCACTTGACAGCCTTCAAGAATCGAAGCAGGCTCTCGAGAAGACTCTCCGAGACCTCGAGATCGACCTTTCGAAGACCAAGGAGGCGTCTATGCAGAATGAACTCGACATCAGGGTTTCGTACGACCAGCAGCTTCACGATTACCAAAGACGTGTAGATGTGCTACAAGAGAACATCGCGGACAATAAAGAGACCATAAATTCGCAGCTCACTCGTGTTTCGGAGCTTGAGAAGTGCCAGTCCGATACCAACCGACAAATCGAATCGCTGCTCGCCAGCGAGTCTTCTTCCAAAGAGCAGATTGAGCAGCTTCAGATCGTCAATATGGACCTGCAGCAGAACATCGCTCAGAACAAGGAGCTCATCGAGAGCCAGCAACGTCGTCTCGGGAAGATGGAGCACGACTACGACGAGGCCGTCAAACAGCTTGAGGTCCTTAGGGAAGAGAAAGTTGCTGCGCTTACTGCCCTCAAGGAAGCTGAAGAACGTGCTCGGGCAGAGGCTGCCGCTGCTGCAGCGCAGCACGAGGAGCTTCTTGCCGCTGTTCGTGGTGAACTCGCCGAAAGTCGGGAGACCGGCGCCGCACACGCAGAGAAGCTTGTGCAGCTCCAGGAGTCGTACGACAAGCTCCAAGTCTCGTACGATGAAGTTCAGGCTTCGTACAACCAGACGCAGAATGAGACATCGGTCGCCGCGGATGATGGAATCGAGGCTAAGGAAGATATGCAACGCCAATTCGCTGCGCAGAAGGAAGAGCTCGAACGCCAACTTGCCGAGCAGAAGGAGACGATTGCCGAGCACGTCTCTACATTGAAGGAACTGCAGATGATCCAGGACCAGCGCGAGGCGGAGCTCAAGTGCCTCGGCGAGAAGGAGAAGAAGCATGCGAAGCTCGTCGAGGACCTCGAACAGGAGCTCACCTTTACCTTCGATCAAAACCAGGAGTCTTCCAAGAAACTGGCTACGGTCACGCACGAGTTTGAGAAGGCGAAGCAGGAGCGTGATGCGTTGGCTGCACTGTCCGAGCAGGAGTCGGCTGAGTCGCAAAAGGTCATTGAGAGCCTGAATGAGGAAATCATGAAATTGAGGGTACGTCTAGCTGTGGGCATACACATGAGGATGAATGGGTTGCTGACAAGGAGAATTAGTTGAGATTGTCCGAGATCGAATTGGAGCTTCAAAGCATGGGCTCGAGGGCACAACGATCCAACTCCACATCCTCCAACAATAATGGCAGCATACGCAAGAGCACATCTAGTGCCTTACCTTCGCCGCCACCAGCAATCCCTCTCCCTCCGCTGCCCTCCACCAGTCCTCCACCGGGTGCCGGACCGGTCCGCCGACCAAGCAAAGACTACGTGTCGACGCACTTTGAGGACCACGAGGCCCGTATCAAGACGCTCGAGAAGCAACTCCAGGCGGAGAAGGCGCTCACGGCGACGCTCGAGGAAGCTCTGACTGATTGCGAGACGACAATGAAGCGGCTCACGAGCGATCGCGACAGCTTCCAGCTCAAGGCTAGTCAGGTCCAGCAGGAACTCGAGAAGACCAAGAACGAGAGCGCGTCGAGCCGGTACTCGATGCAGGCGGTCGAGGAAGAGAGGATGGCTCGGCAGAAGGCGGAGCAGGCACGTGCCGCCCTCGAGGAGCGCATGCAGGCGTTGAACAAAAAGAAGACGAGGAGCTTTGCGTGCTTTTAGAGAGGGTAAGATGGGTCGCTTCTTGGCTTGATTGGGTGTGCGTGGGTATGTGGGTTGGCTGGTCTGCGGGTTGGTTCGGTTGTTGGCTGGCTGGGGTTTAGGTTCCATGTTGATCTTGTTTACATCTTCTTTTTGACGTATGTTTCCCCGGTTCTCCTCTTTCTCATATTCCAGTAATGCGGCGGCCATGAGGGGTAACGTGTCCTCGTTTTTGATGTGTTTTTTTTTCCTCCTTTTTTTCTTTTTCGTTTCTTCTGCGGCGGAGTGGGTATGTTGCTTGACTGATTTTTCTAGTATCGATGGATGTCTTTTTTTCCCTCTCTACTTTTATGCCTGGAAATGGGTGGATGGATGAAGTTTTTATTTTCTTCCGGACTTAAATGGTTTTTTTTTTATGATTTTTCTTAACTAGTTTTTTCCTTTGTTGATTTTACGCCTTCCCCTGCTCGGGGATTAAGATAGTGTTTTGTCCTTTTTCAATTCTTGATATCCTCCTTGTTTTGTTTACTTTTTAACGGATGTTTTTATACTGAGTGAGTGGGAGTGGGTAGTGGTTGGAAAGGTTTGGGGATTGGGAGGAGGGGATGGAGGGGGGGAATGGTATGCTTAAAAAGCCCAATCCTGACCAGATATGCAAGGTGTTGGTGTTCTTTTTTATTTATTTATCGTTTTCGATACCTAAGTACGCTTTTGATGTTTGTTTTTTTCATATTAAACCGTGCGTTTTTTTTGTTGGTGGAATAGTAGGAAGGAGCTGGGGATGGTATGGGGACGGGGGCGGAAGGGGAATGGTACACGTAAGGGAGGGAATTGGGTTCAATTCAATTTGATACTTTGCTATATTGTGAGTGAGCAGTGATCGTGGTGACGATATGACCGATGTACTTTGACGTCGATAATGCTTAAGAAGTACATCTGTTCCTACTGCTGTGCATGCAGCTATCGTGTCGGATCGTAATTACTGCGCAACGCCAGAGAGATGAGCGAGAAGAAGTTACTGAGATACTTGCCTTATAGTTCGTTCCTTTGGAAGCTTTAACTAAGTAGTGACTTCCAATCCATTCGTCATCTTCCAATTACTCAAGATTTTCCACAGTTGCGAGACTCATTCACTCCCCCGAGTCCTAACCGATGCTTCAAACAGGATTTGCCTTATCACATAGAGGCCCACCTCCACTGTCAAAAGCCATCCGCTCTGCTCTGCTCTGGACTCAATAGAGTTTCCCAGGTCGTCGTTACCACTCCGAACCGTGAACACCCCAGCACTTATCGCCTCCTGCACCCTTCACAAATAGTCAGATGGACGTTCTTCACCATTACTGCACCACCGCACCACCGCCTGCTTATCTCATCTTTCCTCTCATCACAGACAATGTCAATATCAACATACAAGCCCACAGTGGGTGTCCCAAGATCAGCCCCATGCGGGCATACGTATCGTTCCCAACACGAAGCTACGAGACCCGATAGCACCGCATCCGGCGGTTCGTCCACCTCCACCGTCTTTCTGTATCGAACCAAGCCTCCCTACGAGTCCTTCGACACCTCGCTGCGGCGGACTGTTCGACGGTCATCGACGATGAGGGACATGTCTACACTAGATAAGAGTCGTGAAGTTCCCCGCTGAAGAATGCTCTGGTCCTGATTCGGATATCCTTTGTATATGCTAGGAAGACAACAAACATTGTCCGTTTTGTGATGACGGTGTATCCATGGAGCCGAAGGGACGCAGAAAGCCCCGCTCGGCCACCACAAATTCGGCCGCTATCCGAACGTATGGCACCAACGAACGTATGCCTGTCTTCACCCCAACTGCCGCCGATGTCTACTACAACCTTCACGTGAATGGCGCAGCGGGGCTCTTGCTGATCAGCACCAGGAAACCTACACGAGACGCCAATTTGCACGGCGGAATTGGCTATGTCTCTTCTGCTTGCTGCTGGACGCGACTGTCGCTCGGACGGGGCCTGAGCACATTCTCGGAGATGAGACTGATAGCGTCGTCATATCGTCTGGCGGACTAGCCACCGAGACCGATAGCGTCGGCATACTGGTCTCCGGTGGGATAGCCATGGAGACCAGTATAGTGGGGCGTCCCGCGCCGGGACGTTCGCTCTACACCGAATATACGCCGTATACCCATCTACACACGTTGGCAACGACCCCCTGTGAATTCACGTCTCTACGAGCATGCATCCTACCGACGGTACACCGTTACGCCCATACGACTAAACGGGTTTATATTCGCTAAGCGCGATCCCCAAGAGTAACTGGCAAAGGCAAGGGCGGTAGCCACCGCAGCGAGTAGTAGTAACAGACTCATGTTGCAGCGCGCCAGTTGGAGAAGTGGAGGAGTGTAGAGTGTCGATTCGATTTCCCGAGTGGCAAGAAGGGTGGTAGGCAGATGTCTAGGTTGACTCGGTTTGAGCGCAGTGTATGCACGCTACTGTCGGCGCCGCGTGGGCTTCAGGCGAGAGAGTGCTGGAGTGATATGTACGGAGGCGGAGAAATGTAGATAGTTGCATGCATTTGATATCACTCGATCGTGTACCAATTTGATTTGACTTTGCATCACTGAATGCCATGCACGAACATGTCCTTCAGCCGGCTAAAGGGCTGGATTCTGGTGGTGTACATCTTCTCGTGCCCTGTCTGCAGTCACGGTCACGGCGGGCTCGGTGAAGCAACCCACTTTTCCCCGCTCACGGCCTGGACGCAGTAGGACGAACGCAGCAAGGAATACTATCCACCTGAAAAGACCGAAATGAATAGTTGTTGCCATGGTCAGGCCTTACCCGCCCACTGTGAGGCGGCACACCTCTTGTCACAGCATCTGCTGCTGCTGTGTTGTCGAATCCGGTGACGGTGCTCCCCTCAGTCGGAGTCAAGGAGCGAACATCGCACTATAACAACATGAGTACCCCTCGCCGAAGCGGGTTTGGCATCCATGCAATGGCGTTATAGATATACGGGGGAGCCATCTCAACGCGAACTTTTGCCTTTGGCGCAGTAATGACATCAGCCAAGAAACGAAGGTCTGGTGCGAGTGTCGGTACATAAAAGTAGGTAGGTAGATCATAGCCTGTCAAAATACATCAAAAACACGTGTCGTGTTGCTGTTATGTATGTACGTAATTTGCACTCCGCCCTCGAACATAGTAGGTTACTAGTCGTCTGGACAGTATCTACAAGCCCGAGGGCGCACTTTGAGTTAGAGTTATGGCAGACTAGGAGTCTCTCCTAATGGCCGTGCATATGACGCTCTAAGTGCCAGTATTTCTCAGGTTGAGTCGGAATCTAAGGTGGGAATTTGTTGCTGTTATGTGCGGCACAAAAGAGAGTTGCTGCATCACGGTTTAGCCACCGTGTGATGAGGCCGCCGAGGCAGGGCCGGACCGGCCCTTACCTTATGTACCGTGGCTAACCCTGGCCTCTCGCACACATCCTCTAAGTATTCTTTGCTCGACAGTCGTCGACGGTCGTCTGTCTAGTGGGGCAGACACACCTTTCCCCTTTCGATCCTGCCTGCTGCTACCCACATCTATAAGTAGCTACCATCAGCCTTTCACTTTCCACAATCTACCTTTCACTTCCCATCTTTCTCCTCTTCCACTTCGCCTCCCCTACCTCCCCTATCCCAAACCTTCTCCACACCAGCCTTACCCGAGCCCCCCCCCCCCAACACCTCACACCAACACCACCACCCTTCAACGCTATCGCCGCCCCCATCACAACCACAACCATCACCACCACCACCACCATCGCCACCACCCCGACGACGATCGCACAAATGGCTTCCCAGGAGCCTGCCGGAGTGTTCTGTACGGACACATCCCTGCTCTCGCCCTTCTTGAACGAGAAGCAGCGGCTGAATGCCTTGACCAAAGGCCAGCTCTTCGAGATCCTCAAGCAACTTCGTCATAACCACCCGGACCTGCCAGTTCTCAACGCAGATGAGCTGGTGAAGAAGGTGTTTCCCCGGGAGCGTCTTGCGAATGTTTTCAGCACTGGCGACGACCAGCCCTTGAGCATGAGGATTCTTGGGCTCCTCGAGCGTGAGCAGCTCCTGGATATCACGGGTGAGGTTGGCGCTCAGGCTCAGGAGCACCTCACAGACCTCGCCTCGCAAGTGGTCCTTTCAAAGGAACAGTGCATTCGGGCATTGAGCACGACCCAGAAGGAGTACCTGCAGGCTCACATGCCCGGACTCCTCGGTGGGGAGGACTGTAAATCCCTGACGCAACTGCGTTCTGGAGAGGACTTCTCGGAAGCCGTCGCACGCAGGATCCACGTGACGATTCTCAGCCTCATGATGGAACCAATGGTTCATGATGATTTGCCAAAGGAGGCCGATCGAGACGCTCATGTCGCATTGGCGTCGGATCCCGAGCAACAGCACCAGCATGACAACGGCGTCAACCCCGAAGTCGAAGTTGAAGACGACGAAAGCGACCATGCTGCTGAGAGGTCTCGGGAGACGCTCGTCCCCGTCTGGCAGCTTATGGGCTACCCCAACTCTAATGTGATAGCCTACAAGCTGGACAGGAGGACCGCCAAAGAAGCTCTCGCCGCCGGCCCTAACCCAATGGAGCTCAACTACCAGCATGAGTGGATGTCCCTCACGGCCAGCGAGAAGGATGCCCAGATCGACAAGATACAGGGCGCTCTGCCGAGTTTTGACCGTGAGGTGTGTTGCCGTTTGGTCAGGCAAATGCTGCGTGTACTGCCGTTGCGTCCTCCCAACCAGGACTCTGCCAGGAAGAAGCGGAAGCTCAGCCCGCACAACGCTTAAAGATCGACGACCGAACTGCAAGGGATGGGTGTTGTGGGTATGGGATACTCATACGCGGTGGAAGTTGGGTTCTGTGATTTGGGCGGATGGTTTCTTTTTCGGCAGAAGTTGCGTTTTGTTGATTTGAACGGAAGCATTGGGGCAATGAGTGTATCGCAATGTGTAATAGTAAACGACGCGATTGCTTTGGGGGATGTGTACGGAGATCGGGTCAGTGCCGCGTGACTTCAGGAGCAAAATACGTCATCCTCGATTGTTTTTTTGTTTCTTCCTTGATTGTATGCAACCTATATACCCGGTAAACTATGGCGATACACCCTGGAGGCAGAAACCCTCGACGCGAGCCTACTGCGGAAGGGAGAGACCGAATCCGAGGCGGAGGCGGAAAAGCGCTGGTTCCGGCTGACCGTGTTCACGGACGGGCCGCGGCTCGACAGCGGTGCCACTGGATACTCGGTGGTATTGCAAAGCGGTCAGTCCTGGCTGGGCATCAAAACCCACGTTGGCTGCGATCAAGAAGCGTGCGGTGCGGAGTGCGCCGCTCTCGCCAGGGCGCTGGAAAACTGCTACGAGACGACATACGACCCCGGAGGGCCAAGATATTCACAGACGCCCAGGCCGCCATCAAGCGGATGGCCTCTGGGGAGCCTGACCCCGGCCAGATGTACGCGCTCCAGGCGAGAAAGAATATCGTGACATTGCGAAGAGCCAGGCCGGACATAACCATCGGGATCCGGCGGTGCCTAGCGCATAAGAGCGTCCTAGGTGCCACTGCTATAGATATGGGCAGTGGCGTGATATCGCTACAAGGCAACCATCTCTTCTACACATCACTCCCATTGACACCAGGAAACGAAGGGGCCGATGAGTCGGCGGAGCTCGCGGCAGAGGAGCCAGACGCCCCGAGGGGTGGAATGGCCAGGATACTCAGACCGGATGGAAGCGCGGCCGATGCCGCTCTCCAAATCCCTCGCTCATCTCAAGCGAGAGGTCTCCGAGAAGAAGTGGGCGGAAGTCTGCCAAGGAGCTGGAGGCCGGGTCTCCAGGAAGAAGGACAAGATGCCGAGTGGCCTGAAGCCTGGCTGGTAGCTCCAAGAGACTAGCCGCCGGGTTTTACCAGCTGGAGACGGGCCACTGTCTTACCGGGCAGTAGCATGAGCTTGGCGAAGAGTCGAATCTGCTCCGAGGTGAAGGCGCAGAAGATTGTGGGCAGAGGTTCGGAAGGAAAGCGGGAGAGGAAAGGGCCAGTTCACGATCCGGGACCTCCTCGCCGATACGAAGTGCAGGCAGTCAATACTAAGCTTCCTCTCCACCACGGATCTGGGGGGAGGGGGGGCTGGTCCCGGCTGAGGAAGACGCGCGGAGTGAGGCGTCGGAGTGGGAATTCGGGAAAGGGGAGAGGAGCAGCGGCAGGAGGCTGAGGAACTGGGCACCGCGGTGAGGAACCATAGTTCCTCCCCACGCCTTCGTTCATGGGCTCGGCGGGAGAGGAGCAGAGGGTTTTCGGACGAGGGCCGCTTTTCTTTTGTCTTTCCCTTCGCCTCCTTAGCCATTTCCTTGTGCGCTTTCTCATTCTTGGGACAGGTCTGCGTGGAAGGCAAAGGGGAGCTTGCAACGCAACATGCCGTCTTCGCGCGGACTGCAGACGGGAAACGGACTCTGTTTACCCCGCCATGATCTGCCTAGGGTCGCATGCAAGTAGTGAATAAACCAAAAAAAAGATGGCGATATCTACACCCTTCTCTCATCCTGAGTAGGTACTTGCCCCGGGCACCATATGATATATGTAAGTTCACCAAGGGGCGTTAGCTATCTACCTGAAAGGACCGTAGTGTGTAACTATTGTACTAGTTAGCGAATAGATACCTATTACAGTGTGCAGGCCTCCTTGCCAGCCGCCGGTTGCGCCGCCTCCCTCGCAGCGTCCTCTATCTCCATTTGCTCCATGATCCAGTCCATCTTCCCCGCCTGGCCGGGCCGCTCCCCGAGGGTGACCGCCGTGGTGCAATGGCGCCGCCTCGTCCATCTATCTGCTCTGTAGGGACACTGCCGACAGCGAGCGTCAGGCCTCTTCGTCAGTAGTTATACGCATAGGCCCGTGTGTGCGTGTTGTAGCAATTCCGCACCGTAGCTGCCCAGCTCTCTCGCTGCAGTCTTTGCTCGGTCATCTGCCTCCATAATATGTTGAGTTGAGCCAAACGTAGACTCGGCCACGCATCAACCCGGAGATACCCGAGCTCACGTGACATCACATCCTCATGTCAACCACTCGGCGCGTGCCTCCCGATCCATATAACTCCGACTCCCAATCCATCATGCCGCCGCCTCGGCACCCCGACTTCGAATTGAACGTCCGACAAGTCCATGAGGTAACCGGTAAGCCGGTCAACGAGATCCGCTCCGACTTGCGTTTCACTGGGAGCATCGAGACTACCATCAACAGGGTCTACGATGGCACGTTCTTGACTGGCACCGAGAGGGATCCGACGAGGAGGGCTGCTATCCGTGGGTCATTGTCGTCGCCTGGTGTCGCGGACTGGAGAAATGATGGGTGAGATGCCAGATGATCTTTTCTCTCTGCCCGCTGATGATTGACCGTGACGGCCACCAGTGCCATGAGCGATCCAGTTGGCAAGGTGCAGGGTTCCGGATTCTCGCCGGGTTTGGGGGACTTCAATCGCATCGACGACAGCATGGCCGGCCCCCTCCCACCCGCTCACGGACACCCGAGTCCTGCGCGTCCGATCCGGTCAACAATACCTCCCTCGCGGCCGCTGTTTCTTCCTCCACCACCGGGATTCGGGACGTCGTCACCGTCGCGGCTACTGCCCGACCTTGATATGCCAGGAATGGATCGGGACCTGATCGAGTACTTCTCTTCGGCTTCGCAGCCACAGCCACAGCCACTTCCACGACAACCTCCACAGCGACTGCCGCCGCCTCCGGCGGGAGAGGTCATCGATCTCCTTTCCAGTGACGACGAACTCCCTTCGGTGATCATCCCGGCTAAGCGGAAACTCAAGGAGAAGGAGCAAGCTCAGGCACTCGAATGTTTGTCCGCCAAAAAGAAACCCAAAAGTCGCAGCAACGAGGGACCATTGGATCTTACTAACGTCCAGGTTCTTGATCTCTCCCAGCCGGTGGCGGCGCCACGCTATGGCTTGACCACACCCAAGTCACCTGGGAAAACAGCGGTACCACGAATCGGCGTTGGGGTTAAAGACGGGATAGTGGCATCATCTCCGCCGAGGGCTGGAAAGAACGCCGGAGGAGCCGCTGCTGCCGGGGAGGAGTCAGTCTATCCCAACAGCAGTTCTGACGACAGCCTATTCGACCGGCGCCCACCCGTGTCTGCCTCTAAGACCAAGACCAAAACCAAAACCAAGGTCAAGACCGCAGCTACAGGAAACTCAGCTGTGTTGGTTATTTCCGACCCTGACAGCGACGATGTGGATCCGCTATTGGAGACGATGAAACAAAAGTCTATTCCGACCCGGAAAACCTCTGCAAAGGCTGCCCTGCCCTTCAGCGCAAAGACTTTGGAAATTTTGTCGCAGTTTGAGTCCGATTCCAATGATTCCGACTCGGACATTGACGTCTCACCAGCAGCGGTGAGAAAGAAGCCTACCGCAAAACGAAAGACCCCAGCGGCCGCTGCTAGGAGGTCATCCACTTCCACTTCCCGCACTGCTTCCACTGCCCCCACTGCTACCGCGCCCAAACGCAGAGGGCTTCCCGAGGAAGAGAAAGCCCGCCGCGCCGCCGAAAAGGCCAAAAAAGAGGAAGCAGCACAAGCAAGGAAAGAAGCCAGGGAAGCAGCAGCAGCCGAAAAACGTCGCGAGCAAGAACTTGCATCGTTCAATAAGATCCGCACATCCAAGAAAGACTCGGCACACGAATTGATCGTCGACATCTCCGCCGCCTTCGCGAAGGATGATGTTGGGATCAAGCTGGTTGGGTTCTTGGGAAATCTGGGTTGCGAATTGAAAGCCACGTGGCACCTCACGGGAATCGAGCGCGACTGGAAGGTCGTCAAGTGGAGACGTAAGGTCAGAGCGGAGTACGATTCGGCGCTCTCCATTTTCGTCCCGCTCCCACGGATGGAGATCAGAGACGAGAAATATATTCTCGTGCACCTCACGGCTTCAGAGTTCGTTGAACTTGCCTGCCCCGAGGACGCGGACGCGCTTCTGAATCTGGACACCCACGTCGGGATCATGAGGAAGCTCGCTCCCGGCCCCGGTGTCCGAATCATCTACATGATCGATGGTCTTGCCGCATACGCACGCAAGTCCAAGCTCGCCAAGAACAACAACTTCCGCGCACAAGTTCTCACCGCCATGGGCGGTGCTCCGGCCCCCGCGTCTGCCGCCCGCCGCACTACCGCCCCACCGTCGCGAGTCATCGACGAAGAGTCGCTCGAAGATGCGCTCCTCAAGCTGCAGGTCAAGCATTCCTGTCTGATCCAGCAAACGGCGGGCGCCGTCGAGAGCGCGGAATGGATCTCGATTCTCACCGGCGATATATCTACGATTCCCTACAAGTCCTCCAGCATGGTATTGGATACCAGCTTCTGCACAGATGTGGGACAGGTCAAGACCGGTGTCGACGCCATGGATACATGGTCCAAGATGCTGCAGGAGATCCACCGCGTCACACCGGCTGTTGCTAATGGCATCACGGATAGGTACCCTGATGTTAAGAGTCTTATTCGCGCTTTCGAGACGCAGGGTGAGGGCGCGCTGGCCAATGTGCCGCTTACGGCGACCAGCAGTGGTGCGCCCAGCAACCGCACCGTGGGAATGGCGCTGAGCAGGAGGATCTGGGGTGTCTTTGCTGGAAGAGACGAGGATAGCTTGGATGTGTGAGGGGAAGTCGTGAGGCGTTTGGTTAAATCCGCAAGCCGGCAGTTACTGTTATAAGCAACTAAGTATGTATTGGACGTTGGGGTTCTTTTTCTCTTTCTTTTTCTTGATTTTTATTCTTTGGTTTATTCCCTGGAACTTGGGTGGGGGCGTATGGTTGTTTATGGAGGAGATACTGAGAGTCGGTTATAGTTAATTACATTATTATCTAACTACGCTTATATTGCAGACGACCGACCCGTCGTTCTGTAGAATTTGCTACATACAAATAGGCTGAGAACAGAGGCTAAGTATCGTGGACTTGCGGAAGTATATCTGATATTTCTGCAGTGTTACTATGAGGAAATTGCAATTTGACGCAACGAATACACGTGTGAAATATGAAACCGCATGTAAACGGGAGTTGTATTCTATGCGATGGAAGCTGTGCCACCGATACCTTTCTTGTTTGATCATGATTGTGGTTGTGCAAGTTCCACATGTACCAATAGAATGGTAAATTCCGAAGTCATCATCCAGGCCCTGTTTGGGCAAAACAGTCGTTCCGTTGGCAAGCCGCGAACGGATATCATACCGAGATGGGTCCGCTGTTGCCACGAAAGCCACCCAAAAAAAGAGCTCCAGATAACACATCACAACAGAACACACCGTCGGGGTCATCGAGCTGAGCTCTATTGGGAAAGGCATGCAGAGGAATTCTTTTCTCATAGACTGCTGCAAGGTTTTCACTTCCGATTGGAAACCTCTTTGGAGTGGGGAAACGGAAGACGGGATACACATGTAACATGGCTTGGGGGGGGGGGCGGGCGGGGGCGGGGCGGGGAGGGGGGGGGGGGGGGGGGGGGGGGGGGGGGGGGGCGGGG